>WNGF01000587.1_pt1 | contig 53554 bp, 55 predicted proteins | sample 5400641 | NCBI WGS metagenome assembly WNGF01 (sample SAMN13153371, study PRJNA577476) | soil metagenome | isolation source: 80 cm soil or saprolite under grassland replicate 2 | place: USA:California | collected 2016-06-15 | reverse complement strand
CCACTGGGCGATGACCTCGTCCACGGCGCGATCGACCTGCGGCCGCTGTGTGAGATCGGTCCCGAGGGCGAGCGCCTTCGTGCCCAGCGCCTCCACCTCCCGCCGCACGCGCTCGGCGCCGTCGCGCGCGATGTCGAGGACGGCGACCTGCGCGCCCTCGCGCGCGAGGGCGAGCGCGATGGCGCGCCCGATCCCGCCGGCGCCGCCGGTCACCAACGCCGTCTTGCCAGCGAGCTTCATGTCCGTCTCCTTTGCGGTGATGTCATTCAGCGATCGCGCCAGATGGGCTTGCGCTTTTCCACGAAGGCGCGCAGCCCTTCCTCGGCGTCGGCGGTGGTCATGAGCGTGTGGTGATAGAGCTCCTCGAGCACGCCCAGTCCCTCTTCGAACGGCAACCCGAACGTCTCGCGGACCGCGCGCTTGCTGAGTCGGAGCACGACGGCGCTCAGCGCGCGAAAGCGGCCCACTTCCGCCTCCACGGCCTCGGCGACCGTCCCCGCCGGCACCACGCGATCCACGAGACCGATGCGCTCGGCCTCCGCGGCGCCGATGACCTCGCCGGTCAGCAGCAGGCGGAGCGCGCGCGCCGGCCCCACGCGGGTGGGGTAGTGCAGGGCCGCGATGGGCGGAAACACGCCGACGCGGATCTCGGGCTGGCCGAACGTCGCGCCCTCGTCGGCGACGACGACGTCGCAAAACGTCGCCAGCTCGGCGCCGCCGCCCAGCGCCGCACCCTGCACGCCCGCGACCGTCGGGCACGGCAACGCCCGGAGCGCATGGAAGACGGCGTGGAACGCCTCGAGCATGGGCTTGGCGCGATCGCCGAGATGCTCCTCGACGGCGACCCCGGCGCAGAACGCCTTCCCGTCGGCCGCGAGCACGACGGCCTTCAGGGCCGGCCGCTGCGCCGCCGCGTCGAGGGCGTCACGCAGCGCCTCGAGGATCTCGAGGGTCAGGATGTTGAGCGGCGGCCGCGCCAGCGTGAGGCGCACCACGTCGACGTCCTCGACGATGCGGAGGTAGGCCGAGGGGCTCATGGCGCCCACCCCCACCGGAGCTTCAGAGCATCGCTCACGCATCACGTCCTCCTTCGGTCATTTCACCCCTCGGCTCGCCGCGAGGCGCGCGGCTCACCTCGCACTGCCTTCCCCGCGCAGGTCGTGCACCCGCTTGGCCTTGCCGACACTGCGCTCGATACTCTTGGGGGGAACCACGCTCACCTCGGCGGTGATGCCGATCACCTCGCGGATGCGCTGTCGCACCCGCCCGGCGAGGGTCCGCATGTCGTTGGGGCCCGCCGTCGTCGCCTCGGCGACGCTCTCCACGCGAACCTCCAGCGTGTCGAGCGCGCCCTCGCGGCGAACGACGAGCAGGTAGTGCGGCTCGACGTCCGGGACCTGCATGAGGGCGTGTTCGATCTGGGAGGGGTAGACGTTCACGCCGCGGATGATCAACATGTCGTCGGTACGCCCGGTGATCCGGGCGATGCGCACCAGTGTCCGTCCGCACCGGCAGGGCTCGGGATCGATCGACGTGAGATCGCGCGTCCGGTAACGCAGGACGGGCAGCGCCTCCTTGGTGAGCGTCGTCAGCACCAGCTCGCCGGTGACGCCCGGCGGCACGGGCTCCAGCGTGGCCGGATCGATGATCTCGGGCAGGAAATGGTCCTCGGCCACGTGCATCCCGCGACGCTCGGGGCACTCCACGGACACGCCGGGGCCGACGACCTCGCTGAGCCCGTAGATGTTCAGCGCCATGAGGTCGAGGCTCGACTCCAGCACGTCGCGCATCCCGTCGGTCCACGGCTCGGCGCCGAAGAAGCCGACGCGGAGCTTGAGGTCCTTCGGCGCGATCCCCGCCTCGGTGACCGCCTCGGCGAGGTGGAGCGCGTAAGAGGGCGTGCTACAGAGCACGGTTGAACCGAGGTCGCTGAACGCCATGAGCTGGCGCTCGGTGAACCCGCCGGAGATCGGAATGACCGCCGCCCCCACGCGCTCGCCGCCGTAGTGGAACCCGAGCCCGCCCGTGAAGAGGCCGTAGCCGTAGGCGTTGTGGAGCACGTCACCCGGCCCCACCCCACCCATCATGAGCGTGCGCGCCATCACATCGCTCCACATCCCGAGATCGCGGCGCGTGTAGGCCACGACGGTCGGCTTGCCCGTCGTCCCCGAGGATGCGTGGATGCGGACCACCGTGTCCAGGGGTACCGCGAGCAGCCCGTAGGGATAGGCGTCGCGGAAATCGGCCTTCGTCGTGAACGGCAGCCGGCGCAGGTCGTCCAGCGATCGGATGTCCCCGGCCGTCACCCCGGCGGCGCGGAGCCGCGCTCGATGGAGCGGCACGCGCTCCGAGGCCCAGGCCACGATGCGTCGCAGCCGGTTCAGCTGGAGTCGGGTCAGCTCCTCGCGCGGCGTCCGCTCGACGGCGATCAGATTCATGTCGCGATCTCCCTCATTCTTAGGTTCGCCTCGGACGGCGGGGTCCCCAGCCCCGCGACGTCCTGCGGCTCACACTGCACTCGAATGAGCTCGAGGCCGTAGGCCCGGCGCGTGGAGTCGCCGGTCGTGGGGGCGTGGGAGGCGACCTCCGCGATGAGGCCCCCCGGCGCCAGCGCGTAGCCGCGATCGGCGATGCGGAAGGCCGCCCGCGCGTTCTGCTCGACGAGCAGGATCGTCAGCCCCTCGGCCCGCAGGCGGGCGAGCGCGCGGAAGATCTCGCGGATGACGAGAGGCGCCAAGCCCACGGACGGCTCGTCGAGCAACAGCAGGCGGGGCCGTCCCATGAGCGCTCGGGCGATGGCGACCATCTGTTGCTCGCCGCCCGAGAGCGTGCCGGCGGGCCGCGCCAGCCGGTCGGCGAGCGGAGGGAACAGCCCGAGGACACGCGCGAGATCGTCGGCGGCCCGCGCACGACGCAGCGCCCGCGGCAGGGCGTGCGCGCCCAGCAGCAGATGCTGGCGGACGGTGAGCGGCGGCCACAGCTCACGTCCCTCGGGCACGACGGCGATGCCGAGGCGCACGATCTCTTCGGTCGGGCGGCCCGCGATCGGCTCGCCGGCGAACGTGATCGTGCCGGCGGCGGCGGCCACGAGCCCGGTGATCGCGCGCAGCAGCGTGGTCTTGCCGCTGCCGTTCGGCCCCACGATCGTCGCCAGCTCGCCGGGCGCGACCCGGAGGTCGACGCCGCGGAGCACCTGGACGCGGCCGTAGAAGACGTCGAGATCACGCACGGCCAGCATCAGTCACTCTCGTCGCCGAGGTACGCGGTCACCACGGTCGGATCATGACGGACGGCGCTCGGCGCCCCCTCGGCCAGCTTCTCGCCGTACGACAGCACGATGACCTCGTCGGCCAGGTCGAGCACGAACTCCATGTGGTGATCGACCAGCAGGACGGCCGCGCCGGCGTCGCGGATGGTCCGGATCACCGCGGCCAGCCGGCGCTGCTCGTCCGCGTCGAGCCCGGCGCCGGGCTCGTCGAGAAGGAGCAGCCGCGGCTCCATCGCGAGCGCGCGTGCCAGCTCCACGAGACGCTGCTCGCCGTACGGCAGGAGGGCGGCGGGCAGGGCCGCCTGGGCGACGAGTCCCACGAGGGCGAGCACCTCGATCGCGCGCGTCCGCAGCCGGCATTCCTCCCGTCGCATGGCAGGGGTCCGGAGCGCGCACGCCGCCCAGCCCGCGCCGCCGCGGCGGTGACAGCCGACGAGGACGTTGTCGAGCACGGTCATCTCGCCGAAGAGCTGGACGAGCTGGAAGGTCCGACCGATCCCGCGGCGGGCGACGGCGTGTGGCGAGAGTGTGGGCAGCGGCGTGCCGTCGAAGAGCACGCGACCGCGCGTGGGGGCGAGCACGCCGCCGATCACGTTGAAGATCGTCGTCTTGCCGGCGCCGTTGGGACCGATGAGGGCCTTGATCTGACCGGCCTGCACGGTGAAGTCCACGCCGCGCACGGCCGTGAGCCCGCCGAAGTCCTTGGTGAGCCCGCACACCTCGAGCAACGCGCTCCTCACGCTCGGCCCTCCCGCGCATGACCGACGGCCGAGAGCCCTCCCGGGAGCAAGCGCATGAAGGCGATCAGCACGAGCCCGAAGACGACGATCTCGTACTCGGCCGCGCCGTGGGAAACGGCCAGCAGGGGCAGCAGCGAGCGGAGCGCCTCGACGAGCCCGACGACCGCGGCCGCGCCAAGGACGGCGCCCCACGGGCTCGCCACGCCCCCGAGCACGACCATCACGACGAGCTCGATCGAATAGGTGAAGCCGAACGGCGAGGGATTGATGAACGTCAGGTAGTGCGCATAGAGCCCGCCCGCGAGCGCCGTGATCCCGCCCGCGACGGCGAAGACGGCGACCTTGAGACGTGCGGTGTCGATGCCGACGGCCTCTGCCGCCACCTCGCTGCCGTAGATCGCCCGCAGCGCCCGCCCGACCCGCGAGTCGACGACGTTGCCGGCCAGACCGACGAGCAGGAGCAGGAGCCCCCACGTGAGCAGCAGCATCGTGGCGTCGTGATCGAAGCGGACGGGACCGAGGGCGAGCGGCGGGATGCCGGTGAGTCCCGAAGGACCGCCGGTGACCACGCTCAAGTTGACGAGAATGTAATAGACGATGATGCCGAAGCCGAGGGTGGCCATCGCGAGCAGGAGTCCCGTCAGCCGGAAGATGGGGAGTCCCACGAGGAACGCCGTCAGCGTCCCGGCGACGACGGCGAGGGCCAGCGCCATCCACGGATTGACGCCCCACGAGGCAGTCAGCACGCCGGAGACATAGGCGCCGATGGCGTAGAAGGCGGCTTGACCGAGCGAGACCTGCCCGGCGAACCCCATCACGAGCGAGAGGCCCAGCGCCGCCAGCCCGTTGAGCGCGACGAAGACGAGGACGCCGAGGACGTAGCTCGAGTGGACGACGAGCGGCAACACGGCCACCGCGAGCGCCACGGCCCCCAGGATCGCCCAGCGCCGCGCCGCCGGCGTCATCCCGACGACTCCGTGCTCACCCGCCAGGGCAGCCAGCCGGCGACCTGCACCAGACAGAATGCGATGAGGACGACGAAGGCCACGGCATCCTTGTAGCCCGAGGAGATGAGCCCCGCCGCGAGCGACTCGAGCACCCCGAGGAAGAAGCCCCCCGCGATGGCGCCGCCGGGGCTCGCGAGTCCGCCGAGCACGGCGGCCACGAATCCTTTGAGGCCGAGCATGAGGCCCATGTCGTAGCTGGCGTAGGTGATGGGCGCGACCACCGCGCCGGCCAGCGCGCCGAGCGCTCCCGACAGGGCCCAGGCGCCGAGGAACACCCGGTCGACGCGGATGCCCATGAGCCGCGCGGCCCGCTGGTTGATCGCGCAGGCCCGGACGGCGGCGCCCGCGTACGTGCGGGCGAAGACGAACCCGAGCCCGGCGAAGACGAGGGCGGCAACAGCGAGCACCCACACGCCCTGCCGGACGACGACGGCGCCGAGGATCGACAGGGGAGGGCCCGCCGAGAAGGGCTGGAGCGCGAAGGGGTCGGTGCCCCAGATGATGAGCGCCCCGCCACGCAGCGCGATCGAGGCGCCGATGGTCACGATGAGCACGACCAGCGCAGGGGCGCGCCGGAGCGGTCGGATCGCCAACCGCTCGAGCGCGGCCCCGAGCGCTCCCACCCCGATCACCGCCACTGGCACCGCCACGGCGAGCGGCAGGCCGCGCGCGGCCAGGCTGACGGTGCACAGCGCGCCCAGCATCACGAACTCGCCCTGGGCGAAGTTGATGATACGGGTGACGCCATAGACGATGACGAACCCGAGCCCGATCAGGGCATAGACGCCGCCGACGACGAGCCCGGAGGCGACGTACTGGGCGAGCTCGGCAAGCCCCGGCACGGTCAGCGTCCTCGCGGCGCACGGTCGACGGCGTCCATGGCTAGCCCGTCACCTGGCCAGCCGCCACTGGCCGTCGGCGATCTCGGTCATGACGACCGCGCGGCGGTCGAGCCCGTTGTGGTCGCTCGCCGAGAAGTCGAAGACGCCGGTGATGCCGACGAAGTTGCGGGTGCTCTCGATGGCCGCCCGGAGCTTGGCGCGGTCCGTCCCGGCCTTTTCCATGGCGCCGACGACGAGCTTCACGGCGTCCCAGGCGTGCCCGCCGAACGTGTTGCGCGGGCCGTAGCGAGCCTCGAAGTCGCGGGCGTAGGCGAGGAGCACGCCGCGCTGGGGATCGTTGTCCGCGAGCTGCTCGGCCACCAGCAGCTTGCCGGCGGGGAACACGACGCCGTTGGCGGCGGGCCCGGCCAGCTCGATGTACCGCTTGTTGCCGATGCCGTGGCTCTGGAAGAGCGGCGGCTTGAGCCCGAGATCGGCGTAGTTCTTGGTCGCGATCGACGCCGACGGCGGAATCGACCACACGACCACGGCCTGCGGCGTCGCCGTGCGCACGCGCGTGAGCTGCGCCGTCATGTCGACGTCCTTCTGACCGAACTTCTCGTTGGCGACGACGGTGAGGCCGGCCTTCTGGGCGGCCTTCTCGAACTCGATCCAGCCGAGCTGCCCGAAGGCGTAGTCGACGTTGAGCCAGCCGACGCGCGTGAGACCCTTCGCCTTGAGGTGCTCGGCGAGCGCACCGACGATGAGCGCATCGCTCTGCGGCGTCTTGAAGATCCACTTGCGCTCGGCCGCCGGCTCCACGATCTTGGCCGCGGCCGCGCAGGACACCATCGGGACCTCCGCCTTCTGCACGGTGTCCACGATCGCCAGCGACGTGCCGGACAGCGTGGTGCCGACGATGGCGGCCACGCGGTCCTCGTCGATCAGCTTCTTGGCCGCGAGCACGGCCTTGGTCTCGTCGCTCGCGTCGTCGTAGATCACGAGCTTGAGCGGGTGCAGGCGCCCGTCCGGCCCCTTGACGCCGCCCTTGGCGTTGACCTCGGCCTCGAGCATCAGCGCGGTGTCGCGCTCGGGCACGCCGAGCGACGAGCCCGGTCCCGTGATGGAGAAGATCGCGCCCACCCGATAGGGCTCGGGCGCCTGGGCGCCGGCCCCGGTGGCGAGCGCGAGCACGGGAACGAGCGCGAGCACGATCGCGGCGATGAGTGCATGCATGACGGCCTCCTGTCAGGTGGCGTGAAGCGTGGCGACGGGGCCCGCCGGCTCTCGCGCGGCGCGGCTCTGGGTGGCCCGGCCGACGAGCACCGCCCAGCGGCGGTCGACCTCGGCCTGGATCGCGGCCACGCCGGCATCGTCCAGATGAACGTAGCGGCCCTGTGCCCGCAGATAGTCGATCGCGGGGATGCCGGCGGGCCAGTGCGTGATGCGATAGTTGGTGCCCTCCTCGATCTCGTAGAGCGGGATCACCCGGGATTCGACGCCGAGCCTGAGCAACCGGAGCGACGCGTCGTCAGCAATGCCCCAGCCCGGCACGCAAGGACACGTGAGGTTCAGGAAGCGCGGGCCGCGCCGGGCGAGCGCGCGCGCGAGCTTCGCGGCGAGATCGTCCGGGTGGGCCACGGACGCGGTGGCGGCATACGGGATGGCGTGGGCCGCGAGAATCTCCATGAGATCCTTCTTCCGCGTCGTCTTTCCCCCCGGCGTCGACGTGGTGCGCGCGCCCCACGGCGTCGCCGAGGACTTCTGGTTGCCGGTATTCTGGTAGGCCTCGTTGTCGAAGCACACGTAGAGGAAGTCCTCGCCCCGCTCGACGGCACCCGACAGCGCGCCGAACCCGATGTCGTAGGTGCCGCCGTCGCCCGCGAGGCAGACGATCGTCGCGTCCTCGCCCCGGGCGCGGTAGGCGCGCGCCAGGCCCGACGCGGCCGCCGCCGTCGTCTCGAAGGCCGTCTGGAAGACCGCGAGCGTCGTGGAGGCGAGCGGCAGCGGGCCCATCATCACGGCGATGCACGAGGGCGGCACGACGAGCACGGTGTCGTCGGGCAAGCCGCGCAGCACATGGCGCACGCTGAGCGCGACCGCGCAGCCGCCGCAGGAGGCATGGCCGGGCAGCAAGCGGTCTCTCACAGCGCTTCCTCCAGGACCGGCTCCCGCGGCGGCGTGGCATGGGCGTGCATGTGCCGCGCGATCGCAACGATCCGCTCGGGCGAGATGTTGACGCCGCCGAGCCCGGCCACGTAGCCGTAGACGCGGGCGTCCAGCTCACCCTCGGCGTGCAGCGCCGCGCGCACCTCCTGGGCCAGGATCCCGCCGCTGCCGATCGAGTAGCTGCGATCGATGACGCCGACGCGGTCGGTGCCCGCGACGATCTCCGCCAGCTCGCGCGCGGGGAAGGGCCGGACCAGCCGGAGCCGCGCCAGCCCGACGGCCAGCCCCTCGTCGCGCAGCCGGTCCACGGCGCAGCGCGCGGTGCCGGCCACGCCGCCGGCGGTCACGAGGATCAGCTCGGCGTCGTCGGTGCGGTAGCGCTCGATCACGCCATAGGCGCGCCCCGTGAGCGAGGCCCACAGTCGCTCCGCCTCCGCGAGCACGGCGGGGACGCGGGTCATCGCCGCCTGCATCGCGAGGCGATTGGCGCGCCACTGGGCGGGCGTGGCGGTGCCTCCGAAGCTCCGGGGCGCGGCGGGATCCAGCCGGAGCGATGGATCGTAGGCCGGCAGGAAGCGGGCGACGACGTCGGCGTCGGGCACGGCGACCGGCTCGAGCGTGTGGGAGACGTAGAGCGCCTCGATGACGACCATCGCGGGCAGCAGCACCGCTTCGGCGACGCGGTAGGCGAGGAGCACCGTGTCGAGGGCCTCCTGCGCCGACTCGCAATAGAGCTGGATCCAGCCCGTGTCGCGCTGGGCGAGGCTGTCGGTGTGATCGGCCCAGAATCCCCAGGGCGCGGCCAGCGTGCGGTTGACGTTGGCCATGACGACCGGCGCGCGCGCGCCTGCCGCGTAATGGAGCATCTCGTGCATGAGGGCCAGGCCCTGCGAGGCCGTCGCCGTGAAGACACGCGCCCCCGCCAGCGACGCCGCGATGCACGCGGCCATCGCCGAGTGCTCGCTCTCCACCGTCATCAGGTCGCCGGACAGCTGGCCCTGGACGCTCAGCGCCACGAGCTTCTCCAACACCGGCGTCTGCGGCGTGATCGGATAGACGGGAAGCACGTGCGGCGCGGCCAGCGCGGCCGCGTGGGCGACGGCATGATCGCCGGTCAGCAGCACCACGCGCTCCCTCTCGCGACCGCGGGTCATCGATCGGTCACCATGCGGAGGGCGCCGCGCGGGCATTCGGCGGCGCAGAGACCGCATCCCTTGCAGTACTCCGTCGCCACACGGTACCCGTGGCCGTTGCGGACGATCGCCACGTCGGGGCAGGCCGCCAGACACGTGTCGCAGGACGTGCAGCGCCCGCACGTGAAGCAGCGGGCGCTCTCCGCGCGCGCGGCGCGCTCGCCGAAGGGCATCTGCACCTCCGCGAACGAGCGCACGCGGTCGGCGGGCAACCGTTCCCACCGGTGGAGGCGACGGGCGCGCGGGAAGTGGGCGTGGTTGATCTCCGCGTCGCCGACGACGAGATCGGGTCGGGACACCGCCCACGGCCGCGATGCCGACACGCCCTCGCCGCCGCCCGCGAGGGCCGCCGCGATGCCGCGCGCCGCCCGCGTGCCCGCTCCGATCGCGTCGGCGACCGTCCGGCGACGGGACGCGACGTCGCCACCGGCGAACAGCCCCGGCGCGACCCGCCCGTGCGCGTCGACCGCCACGAGGCCGTGCGCCACCGGCACGTGCGCCTCGATCGGCGCGAGGTCGACGCGCTGACCGAGGGCGAGGAGCGCCGTGTCGGCGACGATCAGGCGCGAGGCGCCCGAATCGAATCGCGCGACGATCGAGCCGTTGTCGGCTTGCTCGAGCGTCGCCGGCCCGACTTCCACGCCCGACAGAACGCCGTTCGATCCGACGAAGCGACGCGCGCCGACGCGGTTGACGATCGTCACGCCCTCGGCCAACGCCTGGCTGATCTCGTCGGGATCCGCCGGCATCGCGCCGCGCTCTTCGAGCGCGAGCACAGTGACGGTCGGCGCGCCGAGTCGGCGCGCGGTGCGAGCCACGTCCATCGCCGTGCTCCCACCCCCGATCACGACCACGCGCGCGCCGACGTCAGGCCGTTGCCCCGCGCTCACGGCGCGCAGAAATCCGAGGCCGTTGGCGATGCCGGGCGCGGCGGCGGCGGGGACGTCGAGGGCGATCGAATGGCCCGCGCCGCATCCGAGGAACGCCGCGTCGTATCGGCCGAGATCGTTCCACGTCAGCGTCGCTCCCAGGCGCGCGCCGGTCAGCACCTTGATGCCGAGCGCCAGGATCAGCTCGATCTCGCGATCGAGCACCGCGCGGGGCAGGCGATACTCGGGAATGCCGTGACGCAAGAGTCCGCCCAGCCTCCGCTCGGCCTCGAAGATCGTGACGGCGTACCCGGCGGTGCCGAGCTGCGCGGCGCAGGCGAGCCCGGCGGGACCGCCGCCCACGATCGCGACGCGACCCGGTCGGGGCGTCCGCGGCGGCGCGACGACGCCATGCTCCAGACCCCAGTCGCCGACGAAGCGCTCGAGCGCGTTGACGGCGACGGCGCCGTCGTGGGCGGAGCGATGGCATGCGTGCTCGCACGGATGAGCGCACACGCGTCCCGTGACCGCGGGGAGGGGATTGTCCTCGCGGATCAGCGCCCAGGCGGCAGCGTAGTTGCCCTGTCGGGCGAGCTCGATCCAGCGCGCGATGGACTCGCCGGCCGGGCAGGCGAGCCGGCACGGCGCCTCCGCCTCGACGTAGACGGGGCGACGGCCGCGCCAGGCGCCGGTGTGGATCTCGAGCGTCGTGCGGCCCGGCTCCGACCAGGCGAGCGGCGTGGCGGGGCCGAGCGTGAGCGTCACCGGGCGACCTCCATCGCCGCCGCGGCGGCGGCCTCGCGATAGGCGATGGTCGCGGCCTCGACGTTCTCGTGCTTCTTCGCCGGGCTCCCCGCTTCCACCGCCGCGAGGAGATGCTCGAGCGAGAGCAGTCCCGTCGCGCCCGCGAAGGCCCCCGCCATCGCGGTGGCGACGATGGAGCCGAGGCCGACACGGCCGGCGATGGTATCGGCGTCGACGACGGCGTACGCCGCGGCTCCCGCCAGGCGGCCGCAGGGCGCTGTCGAGCTGTTGATGAGGATGCGACCCTCGACGTCGAGGGAGCCCGGTGGCAACTCGGCGAGCAGCGTCGGATCGAGGACGATGAGGTGACGAGGGCGCTCGACGTCGCAGCGGAGCCGGATCGGCGCCGCGTCGACCCGCAGGGAGGCGGTCACGGGCGCGCCGCGGCGCTCGCCTCCGTACGCCGCGAAGGCCTGTACCCACGCGCCCCCGCGGAAGAACGCGTCGGCCAGGATCTGGCAGGCGACCTGGGCGCCCTGTCCGCCGCGACCGTGGATCCTGAGCTCGAGCATCACGCCGACTTCTCCAGGTGGACCATCGGGCCGTGGCGGAAGCCGAGGCTCGTGAAGAACTCGCGAATGTCGGCCTGCGCGAGGTCGATCAGCGTGGCGACCTTGCCGATGGCGCGCAGCTCCTGGCCGCTGGCGACGAAGCGCGCGACGAGCGCCTGACCCACGCCGCGACCCCGGTACGCGGGATCGACGCCGATGAGGTCGATCCAGGCCGTGCGCTCGGCGATCCCGAACTCCGATTCGCCGACCCACCCGAAGAGGAAGCCGACCAGGCGGCCGTCCATCTCGGCGGCGAGCGCCATCCAGGGCGGCCGCAGAGCGGCGATGTCGAGACGGGTGCGCCAGTACGCCTTGCGCGTCTGGCCGGAGAGCTTCTCGTCGATCGCGATGACGGTATCGAGATCGGGGGCCTCGAGAGGTCGGATGGCGATCGCGGGCACCGGCATGGTGGCCTCCTCACGCGGCCCGGGGCGTCGCGAGCTTGCGGAACCGCTGCAGCCCCAGCAGCGCCGCCCCCAGCGCCGTCGTGTACTGCGGTTGGGGGGGAACGTTGACGGGCACGCCGAGCTTGTCGCGCAGGGACTGGATCATGCCCTCCTGACGGGCCACGCCGCCGATGAACGTCACCTCGCCGTCGAGACCGACGCGCTTGAGCAAGTTCAGCGCGCGATCGGCGAGCGAGTTGTGGATGCCGCGCAGGATGTCCTCGACGGGCACGCCCTCGGAGACGTGATTGATGATCTCCGACTCCGCCAGCACGGCACATACGCTGGAGATCGCCTGGGGCTTGGCCGCGCCGAGCGACAGCGGCCCGATGTCGGGCAGGCTGACCTCGAGATACTTCGCGGCTCGCTCGAGGAACCCCCCGGACCCCGCCGCGCACTTCTCGTTCATGTGGAATTCCTTCACCTTGCCGACGTCGCGGAGCTTGATGGCGCGGGAGCACTGGGCGCCGATGTCGAGCACGTACCGTGTCGCCGGGAAGAGCGTGGCCGCGCCGCGGGCGCCGCACGTGAGGTCGGTGATCTGGACGTCGCGGGCGGCGACGGCGTAGCGGCCGAGCCCGGTGGTGGCGAGGTAGGCGATCTCCTCGTCCGGGCCGGCCTCGCCTCGCGCGGCGTCGAGGACTTCGCGCGCCACCTGCTCGAAGTCCGCCTTCGTCCGGATCTCGCCACGTCCGCGGACCCGGCCCGCGTCGTCGACGAGCACGCATTTGGTCGTCCCCGAGCCGATGTCGATCCCGGCGATGAGCATCATGTGCCTAGACCTCCTGGGGCACGACGGCTTCGGCGCGCTCGAGGGCGAACAGGGCGGCGCCGAGGGCGCCCATGAAATGCCCCTCGTCGCTCACGTTGATGGGCCGTCCGAGCACGGCCTCGAGGCCCTTGACCATGGCGACGTTGCGGGAGACGCCACCCGTGAAGGTGACCTCGTCCTCGACGCCGACCCGGCGGATCAGGGACATCGTGCGGGTGGCGATCGCCTTGTGGACGCCGCCGAGGATGTCCTCCACGGTCTTGCGCTGGGCCAGGTAGGACATGATGTCGGACTCGACGAACACCGTGCACACGGAGGTCAGCCGCACGGGGGTCTTCGCCTCGAGGGCGCGCGGGCCGATCTCCTCGAGGCCGAGCCCCGTCACGTCCGCGGCCGCCGACAGAAAGCGGCCGGTGCCGGCCGCGCACTTGTCGTTCATGGAGAAGTCGATCACGGAGCCGTCGGGCCCGACCTTGATCGCCTTGGTGTCCTGCCCGCCCATGTCGATGACCGTGCGCGTCGCGGGGAAGAGCGAATGGGCGCCGCGTGCATGGCAGGTGATCTCGGTGATCTGCGCGTCGCCGAAGGTGACCTTGTAACGCCCGTAGCCCGTGCCCACGACGTAGCCCACCGCCTCCCGCGGCAGGCCGGCGTCGGCGCAGGCCTGGCGGAAGGCGTTTTCTCCCGCGCGCGTGACGTTGGCGCCGGTGGCGATCAGCGAGCGCCCGACGATGCGGCGCGTTGCATCCACGATGACGGCCTTCGTCTGGGTCGAACCGACGTCGACCCCGGCCCCGAATGTCATGAGGGTCTCCTCTCGAGTCGGAGGTATGGCACCGTGATGGGACGGAGCTGGCCGCAGCGGAGGATCAGCATCGCCTTCGCGTACGCCTGAGCGATGACCATCAACAGGCCGCCCAGGGCCGGTGCCACCGTGTGGTCTCCGAGCGCCAGGGCGAGGGCGAAGAGCGCGAAGGGCGCCACGTAGCCGGCGCCGAAGATCGCCAGCGCGAGGCCCCCCTCCCGAAGCGGACGGGTCGCGTCCGCGAAGGCTCCGTCTGCCCACGTGACGAAGGCAAGCCATACGATCACCGCAGCGGGGAGCAGCGCGACGATGGGGGCGATCACCGCGCCGTCGAGCGGCACCCGGAGGGCGACGTCGAGGACCACCATCAGGCCCGCGCCCCCGACGAGCGCGGATTGAAGGAAGACCAGCGGCATCGGCGACACGCTCCACGCCGTGACGCCCCGCGCCTGGCGAAGGATGAAGCCCTGCGCGAGGACGAACAGGACGGCGGCGACCGTGGCCGCCAGCCGCTGGACCTCGCTTGGCACGATGAACTCGGCGGCGGCGAGGATCGTGAAGAGCCCCCCCAGCCAGAGCTCGCGTGACATCCAGGACGTGGCCACGCGCGCCAGCACGCGCGCGCCGCGCCACGGGCGGCCCGCTTCCGTGGAGACGGCGACGAAGCCGGCGAGCACGAGCGCGGGCCCCAGCCACGAGGCGATCGTGAGGCTCGGAGAGGAACCGAGCCTGATCGCGATCGCCACCGCGACGTAGAGACCGGCGCCCGTCCCGCCGAGCGCGAAATTGACGACGGCCGGCACGCCCCAGAGCGTTTGGTGACGAGCGGGAATCAGGTCCACCATTCCGTCACTCCGTTCGGTAGTACACGCGGGGCTCGGTCCCGCACTCGGGCATGAGGGGGCTCGAGTGCCCTTCGCGCACCATCCGCCCGACGGCGCTCTGCTCGTCGTCCAGATCGCCGAAGACGATGGCGCCCGCGATGCACGCGACCGCGCACATCGGCGTCGCGTCGGCATCCACTCCCGGCGTCAGGCCTCGCGCCCTGCCGGCGTCGACGCGCTCCTTGCAGAACGTGCACTTCGTCATGACGCCGCGGCGATGCGGTTGCGCGTCGTGGCGCTCCGCGGGCGTGGCGTGCTCGAAGTACCCCGACGCCTCGTCGACGAGGTGGCGCGCCAGGTACGGGCACGCCATCGCGCAGTAGCCGCAGCCGACACACGCGGCGTACTCGATCCACACGATGCCGTCGTCACGCTGGCGGGAGGCGCCGGTGGGGCAGACGGGGACACACGGCGCGGACGCGCAGTGCATGCACTGCATGGGCAGGAAGAGTCGACGTACGTCGGGGTACTGGCCCACCTCGCAGTCTGCGACGAAGCGCCAGGCGATACCGGGCGGCAGCGCGTGCTCCTGCTTGCACGCGATCGTACAGGTCTGGCAGCCGACGCAGCGACGGACGTCGATGACCATGCCCCAGCGCATCACGCGATCCTCCGGATCCCCACCGGGACGAGGTCGCTGCCGCTGCCCGTGGCATCGGTGAGGGCGAGGTCCATGCTGGCGACCTCGTTGAGACTGGGCATGCCGAGGTCGCGGGCGAACGGCGTGGCCCAGTGACCGAACTGCTGGAGCACGACCGCGACGTCCGGACGGACGCCTTCGCGGAGGATGGCGCGGCCCCGGGTCGTGCCCGTCGGAGACTCGATCTCGACGAGATCGCCGTCGGCGATCCCGAGCCCTCGCGCCGCGCCGCGGTTCAGCATCACCCCGAAATGGCCGCGCACGTGGCGCGCGACGTCGGCGAGGATCGGCAGCGACACGTTCGAGCCCCAGGAATACTGCATGCTGCGGCTGGTGAGGAGCCAGAACGGAAACTCCTCGGGGCGGCGGCCGTGCCGGGTCGCCGTCGCCCGCCAGATGTCCGCGAAATCCTTCCAGGGCGGCAGCGGCTGGTACTCGTCGAGCTGAGCGTCCCACCAGGTGATGTCGCGCTCGTGCAGCCGGGCGCCGAGCTCCGCGCCCATGCGCTTGATCCGTTCCTGATAGGGTAGCTCGTAGCGCAGGCCGCGGGCGGCCATCGCGCCGTGCAGGTAGTAGCGCGTGGTGGGAAACGGCACGACGAACGCGCCGTGGCGCCGGAACCAGTCCAGATCGTGCTCGACCTCGCCGCCGCTGAGCGAACGGCTCGCCGCGCGACAGACGCGATCCCATATCGCCGCTGCGTCAGGCCGCTCGCCGGCGGCGAACGTGAGGTCGTAGCCCTCGCCCTGGAGCGGCACCGTCGTGCCGGCGCCGCGGTTCAGGGCGGCGAGGTAGCGGTCGAGCAATCCGGTGCGCGCGGCGAGCTCGGTCGCGATGTCAGTGAGATCGCGCGTGTCGCAGGGCGGGGTGGTGACCGGCTGGCGGATGGCCCAGCCCGTGTATCGCCAGTACTGCTCGATGTACTTGGTGCCGCCGATGCGGTAGAGCTGGAGCGACTCGAGATCCGTGCCCTCCGGGAGCAGCAGGTCGGCGTACCAGTTGGTCTCGTCCTGCGTGTACGCGAACGCCGCGACGAAGGGAAAGCGCTCGAGCTCGTGCTCGATACGGCTGGTCTCCCAGTTCGAGATTGCCGGGTTCGTGCGGTAGACGATCCACACCTCCGGCAGCGTCGGCGCGGGCCAGTGCTCCGGCGGATGCTCCATGAAGAGCCAGGGGAGATGGGCGGGCCCGAGCGCGGCCGACCACGGCGAGTTGTCGGCGAGGGGGACGAGTGTCCGGTACGCGTTGCGGATATGGGGTGCCGCCTGCCAGTGGTCCTTGGTCGTCGCGTTGAGCGGCTGCTCCATGAACCCGTCGGCTCCCGGCCGCACCGAGTCGAGCCGGTTCTGGGCCGGTCGGTTCAGCCGCACCGTCGTGCCGAGGATGCCGCCGGGAACCTCCAGCGCGCCCACGAGTGCCGCCATGACGGTTCGCGCCCAGCAGCACTCGTAGCCGCCCCAGCCGTTGGTCACGGTCTTGCCGAGCAGCACCGCCACGGGGCGCAGCGGGTACGTCTGGCCCTCGATGTCCACCGTGGCGCCGACGGTGGCGTGGGCCAGGTACTCGCCGGCGAGCCGGCGGATCGTGTCGGCCGGCACGTCCGAGATCTCGGACGCCCACTCGGGTGTGAAGGGCTGCACGTGCTCGAGCAGGTGAGCGAACGCGGGGCGGACCCGGTCGGCCACCGTGCGGGTCGCGCCGTCGGCGCCGATCTCCACCCCGGCCGCGATGTACCCGCCCTCCATCGCCGGGCGGATGCAGCCCGGGTCGTCGAAGGGGACGGCGCGGCCGCGGTCGAGATCCCAGACGAGCGGCTTGCGCGTCTCGGGATCGCGCAGGTAGTAGCCGCCCGGGCCGACGAGATAGGGCGAGCTGGTCATCCGCGAGAGGAACGGGACGTCACAGACCGCGAGCCAGTTGTGCTCGAGCAGGATCGTGTGCAGCAAGGCGAAGAGCACGGCGGCGTCGGTCTTCGGCCGTACCGGTACCCACTCGGCGGCGCCCGCGCCGGTCACCGACAGGTGGGGCTCGAGCTGCACCCACGTGATGCCCCGGGCCCGGGCCTCGGCGTGGCGGTGAACGCCGGTGACGCCGCCGGAGGCGTCGCCGTTGTAACCGAAGGACAGCACGAAATCGCATCGCGGGGTGTCCGCGGCGACGGTGAAGGCGCGGTGCCAGAACTCGCCGTAGAGATGCTCGGAGTGGTAGCACTTCACGCCCTGACCGCTGCCGATCCCCTGATCCACGGCTCCCCAGGCGGCGAGGAACGCCGCGAAGGTCCCGAGGTAGGCGGGCGCGATGCCGCCGGAGCCGAACGTGGCCGCCAGCCGCGGATATCCCGACTCGTCGGTGAGCCCCTTGGCCCGGATGGCCATGAGCCGATCCGCGAGCACGTCGAGCGCCTCGTCCCACGACACGGGCGTCCAGCCCGGATCTTCGTGCCGGCCCTTGCGGGGGTTGGTCCGCCGCATCGGGCTCTTGACACGTGCGGGGTTGTAGAGCTTCTGGATCAGGCCGTAGGCTCGGACACAGACCTTGCCGCACGCCGGATGTACGTGGGCGAGATCAGCGTTGGGCTCGACGCCGACGGCCACGCCGTCCTCGACGAGCACCTTCAGCAGATCGGGACCCGCGACACACTGGTAGCAGTACACGGGGACTTTCTCGACGGTGCCCAGGGTCGGCATCTCAGTGCGCGGCCGCGGCTTTGGCGACGAGCTTCTTGTGCTCGAGCGCCTCGAAGAACGCGTCGATCCGGTTCTTGATCTGGGCCTCGGCGTAGTAGCGCGGGTCTTCGAGGTCGGACTCCACGAGCAAGGTGGAGACGCCGAGCTCGCGGGTGAAGTAGTCGCGCATGTCGCCCTGGCCGGCCGAGAACAGACGACAGGACTTGATCGAGTGGATGACGAGCGCGTCGGCCTGCCACTCCTCGACGTAGCGCCGGATCTGCTGATAGCGGTCGACGATGGAGCGGTTGGTGAGGTTCTCGCGGAGCATCTGCTCGGCGATCGACTCGAGTGGCCGCTTCGGATCGTGACGGAAGCCCCACTCCCAGATGCCGCCGACGGTGGAGTACGTCGACTGCACGGCGACGGCGCCCCACTTGGTGAAGAGGTTGCGGAAGTTCTTGTAGTACGGATACGGCGGCGGGCCCTCGATCACGGTGCGGAAGCGCTCCTGGGAGAGCGGCCCCACCCCCTGCGCCACGAGTCCCTCGAACTCGACCACTGCGTCGTCGAAGAACTCGGCGGCGCCGGGCGTGCCGCGGAGCACGTTGATGGGGCCCATCATGTTGATGGAATCGAAGTACGCGTCGAAGGGGGCGGGATGGTGCTTGGTCAGATGCTTGCACCGCGCGTAGCCTTCCTCGGCCCGCGCGGCGTGGGCCAGGATCTCGCGCAGCTCGTCGATGTCGAACTTCCGGCCGGTGACCGACTCGCACAGCGCGATCAGCTCGCGGAGCTGCGCGACGACGTACTGCACGTCGGCCCCGCTGGGCTCCGGCGTGCGGGCGAACGGCACGTCCAGCATGAAGAGCTTCGAGCCGGAGATGTCGGCGAGGTGCTCGAACCACTTCACGTACACGTTGCAGCCGACGTAGTTGCAGACCGTGATCGTGGGGAAGGGGATGGGCGTACCCGGCCCCATGCCGCCGTCGAGGAAGAGCCCGATGTCGGCCTTCACGTAGGCGCAGTTGTCGCTGGAGTAGCCGGCCTGCTCGGCCTTGAGGATGAGGGGCAGCGACTTGTGGCGGATGGCGTTCTGGAGCGCCGTCACCTCGGGAAACATGGGCAGCACGTGGCACGCGCGCAGGAGCTCGACGCAGTTGCCGGAGATCATCAGGGCGCCCGTGGGCACGCCCTCCACCTCCGCGCGTCCGAGCTCGCCCATCCACGCCGCCATGAGCCGGCGCGACTGCTCGTGCACCCTCCCCTGGTACGCCCGTTCCGTCACCGCTGTCGCCATGACCTACCTCGCGCTATTCGAACAACATGGATTCGACGAAGGTCTCGATCTCGTTGCGCGTGCGCTCGAACGTCCACATCTTTTCCTCGAACTCGACCAGCATGTGCGGGATGCCTGCGCGCTCGAGCCCCTGCTTCATGAGCACGTAGTCGAAGAGCGCGGGCTCGCAGAACTTCGCGGGGGCGAAGATGACGGCATCGGCCCCGGCCCGGCGGACCTTCTCGACGAGGCCGTCGGCGCGGTGCTGCCGTCCCTCGTGCCGCGTGGAGGACGGGACCGCGCGGTCGACGTAGGCGGCGCCCAGGCGCGCGAAGGGGTCGCCGTCGCCGGGGACGTCGTCGACGAACCAGCGCCAGCCGAGCAGGAGATCGTCCTCGACGACGTAGCAGCCGGCCTCCTCGAGCACCTCGAGCAGGCCGAGGGGCGGCTGCTCGCAGAAGAGGCCCTCGAGGACCACGCGCATTCGGTCCTGGCGGCGCCCGCCCCGGGCGGGCAGCGCGGCCAGCAGGGCGTCGAGCCGGACGATCGTCTCTTCCGGCGGCGCCAAGGCGGCCGCGCGGAGAACGAGGTACAGCTCTGTGGTGGAGAGCTTCTCGGGCTCGGCGATGCGGAAGGCGTAGAGGGCACGCAGCCGCGCGCGCAGCCCGTTGTACGTCTCGATCGACTTCGCCAGCGCCGTCTCCGTCACCGCCAGGCCGAATTGGTCTTCGATCGCCGCGGCCAGTCGACGGAGCTCGCTGGCCGTGTAGGCCGCGACGGCGGACGACGTGGAGTTCTGGGGCAGATGCAGGTACTCGACGAAGGCCTCCGGGAAGTTGCGCTTGTAGATCGAGCCGAGGTTCCGGGCCACGTCGCAGATGTTGGAGAACACGAAGCCGTCGACCCCGGCCACGAGGCCCTGGAACCCCAGCTCGAGCGTCGACTTGGCGATGGAGCAGACGAAGGACTGGAACCGCGCGTCCGCGTGCGTGAGCTCCACGGACGTGCCGCCGCCCAGCAGGGCCAGCGGCAACATCCCGGCCGCGTGGATGATCTCGGCGGGCGCCCAGACGGGGTACGACGCGACCGCGCGGCCGCCGGGGTGGGCCAGCTTCCACGCGTCCGCCACCGCGCCCAGCGGTCGCGCCACGAGGTCTCGACATTCCGTGACGATGGTGTCAATCGCCATGCTCGTCTCCGAGTGACTCTGCGGGCGCCGTCCCGATGTCGGAGCGCTCCAGGAAGCCGTAGAGAAAGAGCGCCCCGACCTGGCAGGCGAGGGCATGCACGTCCTGGCTCGACTGGATGAACGGGCGCCGGCCGATGCCGTTGAGCATCCCCAGAAGGAGGTTCGTCGCCGAGAGCAGCTCATCGCCCGGACGGTCGTGTGGATCGAGCCGCCGCAGAGTGACCAAGCCGCGCTGCACGTACCCCTGGCGCTTGGCCGCGATCTCCGCGCGCTTCGGCTCGCCGAGCAGCTCGTAGTCGCGGTTGATGATCCTGAGCTCGTCGGGGTGGTGGAAGGCGAAGTCGAGATGGGTGCGGATCAGCGCGAGGAGCCTGCCCTCGGGGGTGCGCACCGCCGCCAGCGCCTCGTCGAGTCGCGCGAGCAGCATGTCGAGCGCGCGATCGAGCACGAGGAAGAGCAGCTCGTCCTTGCCGCCGACGTAATGATAGAGGCCGGCGAGCGACAGCCCCGCCGCGCGGGCGATCTCGCGCGTGGACGCCTGGTGGAAGCCCCGCCGCGCGAACATCCCGGCCGCCACCGTCAGGATCTGCGGGTACCGCGTCTCGATCATCACACCGGACCTCCGACCGAACGCTCGTTCCGTCGAGCGCACGGTACGTCGTTCGGGCGGGTGGGTGGAATCCGGCGACCGCATCATTTTCATGAGGCGTTTGACCAGGCGGGCGCCGATCAGGAGACCCGGGCGGCGAGATCGCTCACCAGGATGCACTCGTGCTCGCACCCCAGCGGGGCGTTGGCGCAGACGTCGCCTCCCCGGAGCGCGCAGCGGCCGTCGACGATATCGACGATGGCCTCCCGTTTTGGGCAAAAGGCGACGGACCGCAGGCTCTCGCGCAGGGCGATGGCGACGAAGACGAGCGCGACGAGCACGGCGGTGATGGCAAAGATGATCATGGTGATGGCTCCTCGATCGCCGGACGGCGTCAGGCCGCCAGCGCCCGGCGCTCGACACTCTCGACGACGCCGATCCGTACCTTGCCCTCGCGCGCGAGCATGGCGACGAGCGAGACGACGGCGTCCTCCGAGAGCGCCATGCGGCGGCCGATCTCCGCGGGCGTCATGGATCCCCGCGCGGCGAGACTGGCGAGCAGTTCGTCGTCGATCTCGTCCCAGAACTCGCTCATCGTCCCGGCCCTCCGATGAAGCCCCGGTGCAGGGCGAATGCCACGGCCGCCACGCGGCGATTGAGCCGAGTGACCTACCGCGATGATGCGTTCGGTGGGCGACCGCGATGCTCGCCGGGACGAGGCCGCCCCAGTGGGGTGCCGGCGCCCGCGGCGGCGCGCGTGTCCGGGGGAGCAACTGCAGGCGTAACGCGTCGTTCGCCTGCGGCGCGCATCTTGCTTTATCGGCGCGCGTGACGCTGGCGTCGATCCCGCTCGAGACCGCACCAGGCGAGCGCCTGCTCCCGCTCTACCCGCGTCGGGAGATCCGGCGGCGGGTGCCTCAAGGGCGCCTTCGTCTTCGTCGCGGATCTCGTCCGCGCCCTCGCGCTCCCCGTCACGATCGACTTCGTCGGCCTGTCGAGCTACGGCGGCGGCATGGAATCGAGGGGTCCCGTCGAGCTGACGAGGGCACTGTCCGTGCCCATCGAAGACCGGGACGTCCTCGTCATCGAGGATCTGCTCGATACGGGCGAGACACTGGCGGCGCTCCTCAGCGACTTGTGCCGGCGCGGGACGTGCGCGCCGACTACGTTGGATTCACGGATGTCCGCGGATTCGTCGCGGGGTACGGCATCGATTACGCCGAGCGATACCGGGCGCTGTCCGATCTCGTGACCGGCGAGCACCCGTGGAGCGGGAGGCCCTCATGAATCCCTGGATCGTCGTCGTCGGGATCGTGCTCATCGCCGTCGTCTACGTGGCGCTGCCGGTCGGTCTCGCCATGTCCGCCCGCTACCGGCGCTGGAAGATCGTCGGCTGTCCGACCGCCTATCGCCCGACGGCGATCCTCGTCGGGCGTGCGGGCCTAGCCGAGGCGCTGGGCCTCCGGTCCTTGCGGCGGATCCGGGGCTGTTCCCTCTGGCCCGAGCGCTACGGCTGCGACCGCCGATGCCTCGCCCTCTCCGACGACGACATCCACGACGCCCCCTCGGTGTCGATTCCGACGCGGGTCGACGCGAACCCCCCGTACGAGCGTCGGCGTGGCCACATGAGGTGAGGGAGGAGCGGCCACGATCGCCTCCGCCTATGCCGGCACGGTCAAGGACTACGAGGGCGACGGTGCGCTTCTCTATTTCGCGGCGGTGAAGAACGCGGTCAGGCCGCGCTGATTCGGCGGAGGCTCGCCGAAGGTCGGTGTGACGTCGCGTGCGGAGATGGACCCGGGATCGCCGCCCGCATGAGCGCACTCATCGGTCCCAGCGTGAACATCGCTGCCCGCCTGCTCAAGCAGGCACCGCCGGGGGAATCATCGCCAGTGGCGAGATCGTCGCGGCGTTGCGCAACGTTCCGCGCTTGGCCGAGGAGTTCCAGCCGCTCGACCTGGGCGAAAGTTCAGAGGAGACGGTGGCGCGAGGCGTAGGCGACCGCTTCGAGACGGCTGTGGACGTCGAGCTTGGCGAAGAGGTTCTGGATGTGGTTGCGGATCGTGGCGGGGCTCACGTGCAGGCGCTCTGCCGCCGTCCTGGTGTTGAGACCGATCGCGAGCAAACGGAGCACCTCGAGCTCCCGGCGGCTTAGCACACTGCCGGGGTCGACGCCGGCCTCCCGCTCGGCCCTCGCCGTCTGGCGCTCCTGGACCAGGGCCAGCAGCGCCTTCGTCGCCGTCACGTCACGGAACAGGTGTACGGTCAGGCTCCCGCCGGTTTCACCGTTCGTGGGCGCTACGAGGATGCTGACGTTGAGCCAGACAGGCTGGCCCGCCTTCGTCCGCGTCTTCATGTCGAAGCTCTGGATCGCTTCGCCCATCTCGATGAGCGTCATGACGTGACAGCCCTGGTAGCAGAGACGGTTCCCGTCATCGTCGTGACCGACGAAGACATCGCAGCAGGGACGGCCGATGACGTCGCGCCCCGCGTAGCCGAGCACCTTCTCCGCCGCGCGGTTCCAGAGGAGGATGCGCCCGTCGGGCCCGACCGCGCAGACACCGTCGCCGGCGTGGCTGAGCGCGTGCTCCAGAGAGCCGAGCCCCGTGTCGGGGGCGAACAGGCGGCGTCTGACGTTCGGAGCGATCTCGGTCATCGTTTCCTCCGCGGTGTGATCATGGGCGCGGTCACCACACCCGGAATCCTGGTGTCGTCAAGGCCGCGCGTTCTCGCCCATCACGGCCTCTGGTTCGCAAGTTCACGCTCTTGTCGGAAGCAAGGGGACTGCCAAAGCCCCGACATGTCGAAGTGCACGATTACCCAGGACGTTTCGTCGGGTCACGGACGGGATTGAAGGCGCTGGATGGGGCACGGAGCGAACGGTGGGGTGCATTCGCCCCAGGCCGTTCAGCCGATGGCACTACTCGCTGCGCGTAGCCAACGGGATTCGCTGGCTCCCGCCGCTCGTCCTCCTCGTCCCTGCTCCTCGAACAGACGAAGCGCTAGGGTCTGGCGCTGGCGCGCCCCTGGCCGCCCGGCGGCGGGCGCGGTCACCACACCCGCATCCCCGGCGACGAGAGCGGCGTCGTCGTGGCGAGCCTGAACAGCGTGGGCGCGTAGGCCACGACGATCAGCGCCACCGTGAGGGCGATCCAGGGGCGCCAGCGGTCGAGAAAGGCCGGCGCGTACTCGGGCCCGGATATCGCCTCGGCGAACGCGGGCACTGCCGGTGCCGGCGCCCGCCCCACCGTCGCCGTGAGGACCAGGTTCAGGAAATAGAGCATCGAAGAGATGAACAGGAGCGCCCCGCCGATGCCGACGAGTGGCAGGAGCACTTTCCAGTCGGGCTGCAGATAGGCGGCATGACCGATCGCGCTCCGCCGCGGCATGCCCCGGAGCCCGAGCTCGTGGAGGGTCGGGGAGAAGATCGCCATGCCGACGAACCAGAGCCACACCTGCGCGAGCGCCACACGCCGGCTCCACAGCGCACGGCCGACCAGGGATGGCACCAGCCAGTAGGTGATGCCCATGAACGTGAGCGTCACCGCCGTGCCGACCGTGAGGTGGAGATGCCCGACGATGTACGCGGTGTTGTGGACGACGAGGTTCATGTTGAACGAGGCGTTGATGAGGCCTCCGATCCCGCCGCCGGCGAAGAGGATCATCGCCAGCACCTGCGCGGCGACCGAGGGGTCGCCCCACGGGAGCTTCCCGAACCAGGCGATCCAGCCCTTGCCGCCCCGCGCGCGCCCCCCGCTCTCGAGCGACGCCACCACGGTGAAGAACGTGAGCAGGCTTGGAAAGAACACGGCGAACGTCAGGAACGCGTGCACCATCTTCCAGCCCTGGTGGATGCCCGGGTCGGTGTACTGGTGGTGGAAGCCGAGCGGTGTGGAGAGGACCAGGAACAGGACGAAGGACGTCCGGGCCAGCGGATCGCTGAACAGGCGCCCCCCGGCCTGCCGGGGAACGAGCGTTTCCCAGGAAATGTAGGCGGGCAGCAGCCAGAAGTACACGATCGGATGCCCGGTGAACCAGAACAGCGTGCGCGCGAGCAGCGGGTCCGTCCCCGCCGTGAGCCCGAGCGACCACGGGATCACGAGGAACAGCATCTCCGCCGCGATGCCCCCCGAGGCGATCGTCCACATGACGAACGTCACGAGCGACATGAACGCGGCGAGCGGCGTCCGCCCCTCGGGGTTCTGCGCCCGCCAGGCACGCCACGTGAGCGCGAGGTTGAGCGTGACGAGCCAGGTGCTGACGACCACCAGGGTGAGGCCGAGGTAGAAGGCCCAGTGCGCCTTCAAGGGAGGGTAGAACGTGAAGAGCACGGTCGCGGCGTTCGCGGCGAGCGGGATCGCCGCGAGCACCAGGCCCGCCACCATCAGCCAGAACGTCCCCCAGGCCAGGCGGATGCTCGCGAGCGGCCGGCCGAGGGAGCGGGCAGCGAGGAACGGCAAGAGCCCGCAGATGAAGAACGTGGTCCACACCAGCACGTTCAGGACGCCATGATAGGTGAGGCTGTGGTAGTGGGACCGGAGCACCGGGCCGAGCTTCGGATAGATCTCCAGGCCGGCGTACTCCAGCGCCTGGAACAGTCCGGTGGTCACGCCGCCGAACAGAGCCACGAGGGCCACGAAGACGTAGGCGGCGACGAGCCGCTCCTCGGAGCGGTTCATCGCTTGCGCTCCTCGACGATGATCGTGCCGGCCATGGTGTGGTGGGCGATGCCGCAGTACTCGTGGCAGATGATCGGGTACTCGCCCGGCGTGTCGAAGCGCGCCTGGGCGTGAGCGATCTGCCCGGGCAGCAGCATCACGTTGATGTTGTGCTTGGGCACGAGCAGGCCGTGGATCACGTCCTTGCTCGTCGCCCAGAAGTGCACCGTCGATCCGGCGGGCACCCGGATCTCCCTCGGCGTGAACGCCCAGATCTGCGCGGTCAGCCGCACCTCGTACTGGCCCGGCGCAATCTCCACGACGCCGGGCTCCTTGAAGAGCGGGTGCTCGGCAACCCGCTGGGGATCGACGCGGCCCTGGTCGCCGGGGAGATGAATGCCGGCGCCGAACGCGGTCACCCCGAGGGCGACCAGCATGCCCACCGGGATGGCGAAACTGGGAAGGATCCAGGCGAGCTCCCACAGATAGACGGTCGTGGAACGCCGCTCCAGCCCTCGCTCCATGGCTCAGCTCCGCCAGATCCGGAGGTAGGCGTTGATCCAGAAGACGGTGAGGATCGCCAGGTACACCAGGATGAACAGCAGCGTGCCCTTGGGGTTCTCGTGCTGGCCACCTGGCTCGTGTTCGTCCATGGATCCTCCCCTCGCGTGCTCAGCGCGACGGCTGTCATGATGGTGGCTCCCTCCGGCCGGGGTCACTCCTCGTATTGCCAGCGGTGGCGATCGCGCTCCCTCAGAATGTCCTGCGACGTCCACACCTCGGCGTCGGGCTCCTGGGCGACGCCCAGCGCGCGTCCGAGGTCGTCGACGATGTCCTGGTCGGGTGTGGCCGTGCTGCCGCCGACCGCCTCGTCGCCGGAATCCCAGGCGCGCATCCAGTCCCCGTCGAGGGGCGTGCAATGGAACATCATCTCCAGCACGTCGGCGGTGTCCGCGGGCGGAACTCCGTACGAGCGCGGATGAACGACGTGAGGCAGCGTCAGCATCAGTCGTGTTCCATGCTTTCGAGCCGCGCGTTTCGTGAGCTGTTTCATGACCGCCTCCTTGTCGGAACGTGTCAGCAAGGAGATTGCCAAGCCAGGACCGTCGTGAATCCGGCCCATTAGAGGCGTCTGACGGCACCGGCTGCAGGCGACAGATCCCCACGAGGGGCGCCCGCGCCCCGCACCCATCGCCACGCGGCGGCCGTGAGTGGAAGCGCGGCCGCCACGAGCGCGCCCACCGCCGCTACCGCCCAGTCATCGACGTGGAGCGGCGCGAGCCCGAGCACGCGCGCGGCCGGCGGCAGCTGGATCAGCAGGGCGGAGACGAAGACCGTTGCCGCGGGCACCACGGCGCCCGCGATCGTGCGCAGGCGGCCGAGCGTCAGCGTGACGAGCGCGCTCGCGAGCGTGAGCACGGCCAGCGCCACCGCCCGACCATGGTCCACGTCGCCGCTCTCCCGTACGCTCCGCACGTAGGTCGAGACGACAAGCACGGTGAGCAGCGTGCCGACCGCCGCGATCACGGCCCAGTCCGAGCGCGAGAAGAGGCGGTGCCGACGGCGCGGGAGGCCACGGGGGATCTCGATTCCGTCCGGTCGTGCCTGGAAGGCCAGCAGGGCGGTAGGATGGATGATCAGCTCCAGCCAGACGATGTGCGCCGGCAGGAACAGCAGCGGATAGCCGGCGAGCGGAACGACGGCCGCGCCGATGACCAGGGGGATGTGGATCATCAGCAGGTACGTGAAGCTCAGCCGGAGGTTCTCGAAGAGCTGGCGGCCCTCTCCGATGGCTCCGACGATCGTCCGGAAGTTGTCGTCGAGGAGCACGATCGCCGCGACCTCGCGCGCGCTCCGCGTGGCGCGCTCGCCCATCGCGATCCCGACGTCCGCCGTCTGGAGCGCGGGCACGTCGTTGACCCCGTCACCGGTCACCGCCACCACTTCACCCCCCTCCTGCAGCGCGCGGACGAGGCTGAGCTTCTGCGCCGGTGTTGCTCGCGCGATGACGTCGACTCCGAGAAGTGCGTACCCTAGGCCGTCCAGCTCGTCGCCGTTGATCACCGTCGGCGCCGCTCCGCCGAGGCCGATCTCTCGAGCGACGGCGGCCGCGGTGATCGCATGGTCGCCCGTGACCATGATTGTGTGGATCCCTGCCTCGCGACACGCGACGACGGCCTCCGCGACACCGTCCCTGACGGGATCGCCGAACGCGAGCAGGCCCGCCAACCGGTAGCCGGCGTCGGGCTCGGCGCCGATATCGTCGGCGCCCACCTCGACGGGACACCACGCGACGGCGAGGACCTTGCCGCCTCCGGCCGCCAGCTTCGCGACCCTCGCTTCCCACGCCTCACGCTCGGAAGGTGGGAGGAGCGTCCGCGCGATGATCAGCTCGGCGGCGCCCTTCGTGGCGGCGATCGTCCGGCCGTCGCGCTCCCGCGCCACCGCGGTCTCGCGCTTGCGGCCCTCGGTGAACGGGAACGTCCCGAGGCTGTGGTACCCGTCGACGGCGACGCCGGCGGCCGCCGCGGCGTCGACGACGACGGCGTCCAGCGGATCGCCGGCGGCCGGACGCGATGCGAGCGCGGCCAGCCGCAACAGCTCCGACCGTGTGCTCGGAGGATTCGGGACGGCCTCGAGAAGACGGAGGCGTCCCTCGGTGATCGTCCCGGTCTTGTCGGAGCAGAGACACGTCACGCGTCCGATGTTCTCGACGCAGACGGCCCGGCGAACGAGCGCCTGTCGTCGCGCGAGCCGATAGACGCCCACGCCGAGGAACACGGTGAGGACCATCGGGAACTCTTCGGGAATCGCCGCGGTGGCGAGGGTCGCCGCGCTCACGAGCGCGTCGAGCCATCCGAAGCCCTGGCGCAGGCGGACCCCGGCCACGACCACGCAGACGAGCGCTGCCGCGACGACGAGGAGGGAGACGAGACGATCGACGGCGGTCTGCAGCGGCGTGCGCGCGTGCGCGCCGGCCGTGGCCGAGCGCACGATCTCGCCATAGAGCGTCTCGGCGCCGGTGAAGACCACGCGGACCCTCGCCTCGTTCGTCAGGAGCCGTGTGCCGGCGAACACCCATGACTCACCGTCGACGAAGACCTCGTCCCGACCGTCGGCGTCGAGCCGGGCGGTCTCGACCGGCCGCTTGGGCACAGGGTAGGCCTCGCCCGTGAGCGCGGACTCGTCGGCCTGTAGCGCCTCACCGGCCACGACGATCCCGTCGGCAGGAAAGGCGACGCCGGCGTGGACGACGACGAGATCGCCGGGGACGAGGTCGAGGGCGGGGATCTCGAGGCTCTTACCGTCCCGGATCGCAAGGGCGCGCGCGGCGAGACGACTCTGGAGGCCGGCGGTCGACGCGCTGGTGCGCCGGTGGAGCACGAGATCTATGAGGACGAGGGGAGCGATGGCGGCCAGCAGGGTGAGCGACTCCGTGCGCTGGCCGACGCCCGCATAGAGGGCGCCGACGCCCGCGAGGAACCACAGCATGGGATCGCGCAGTGTCTCGCGCGCGATCGTGGACCAGGGGCGGGCCGGGGCGTCGAGGACGGCGTTCGGGCCGTAGTGTGCGCGTCGCGCGCGGACCTCCTCGGGATTGAGGCCTTCCGGCGATGATCCGGCGCCGAGCAGGCGGGCCAAGGGCAGCGCGCGCCGCATTTAGGGCGAAGGCTGGGCCAGCGCCTCCCGGATCAGCGACGTGAGGGCGGACGTGGAGAATGGCTTGGCGAGGTACGCGGTGGCGCCGGCGTCGAGCGCCGCCCGTCGGCTCGGCTCGGACGCGAAGCCCGTCACCACGATCACCGGCGGCGGCCGCTGGCGGGCACGCGCCGCCCGCACGACGTCGAGGCCGTCGCCGTCGGCAAGCCGAAGATCGGCGATGATGAGGGCGAGCGGGTCTCCATCGAGCGCGGCGAGCGCGGCCTGCCGGCTGCCGGCCGTGATCGTCCGGTACCCCTGGCGCCGCAGCAAGCGCTCGTACGTGGCCAGGAAGTCGGCCTCGTCGTCGACGACGAGCACGGCGGGGGTCATCGTCGCCTCAACGCCCCGCCGGCTCCGCCGCGGGCTCCGGGGATGCCACGAAGGCGCGGAGAAGATCGGTCTCGGTGATGATTCCGAGCAGGTGCTCGCCGTCGAGCACGGGCAACGCGCCGATCTTGTGGTCGACCATGATCCGGGCGGCCTCGCGGGCGTCGCGCTCGGGATCGATCACGATCACGCTGCGGGTCATCACACTGGCGACGGTGAGACGGGCGAGCAGGTGGTTGATCTCCCAGACCGACAAGCTCGTCGCCGGTGACGGCAGGTTCAGCCGGATGTCGCGGTCGGTCACGATGCCCTGCACCCTGCCGTCGTCGATGACGAGCAGATGACGGATCCCTTCCTTCAGCATCAGGGCGCGCGCCTCCAGCACGGGGGTCGTGCCGGGCACACTGATCACGATGTGGCTCATGAGGGTTTCCACTCGCATCACGTTCTCCCTTCCTGATCGATCGTGGCGTCCCCGTGCAGACGTCGCGCGACGAACAGCACGGCGTCGACGGCGGCCAGACGGTCCTGCACGTCGGTGTACAGCGTGAGCTCGGGACGCAACGCGGGCTCGTAGTCGAGGACGATGTCGGCGTCGATGCTCGCCAAAGGTTCGTGAACGGCGACTGCGCCGCTGTGGAGGCGCCAGCGCACCGCCCGCTCGCGCGTGGTGCAGACCTCGGCGGGGCAGACGAGCTGGATCTCGGCGAAGCGCGGGATCAGCGCGCGGGCCAGCTCGCGCCAGCGTCGCCGGTGCGCCGTAGCGTCCACGATGACGGCGACCCCGGCCTCCACGAGGAGCTTCGCCAGGCACACGAGCGCGCGGTGGACGAGATCATCGAAGATCGCTGCGAGCACGGGTCCGACGGCGTGCCGCAACGTGGCCGCGTCGAGGATGTGGACGTTCACGTTCCGCGCGGCCAGTGCCTGCGCGACGCACTGGGCGAGCGTCGTCTTGCCGCTGCCGGGCGGCCCGGTGATCCAGAGCGCCCAGCCATGCCTTGGTGTCGGCACGGCGCGCGATCCGGTGGCGAGCGTGTCGGCCAGCGCGGCGATCTTCTCGGCGCCGGCGGCCACACTGTCGCAGGTCGTGTCGATCGTGAGCTCGGGCGCCCAGGCACGCTCGTATTCGCGGTCGACACAGGGGGCGGTGGCCGTCCCTGCGCGCGCGTAGATGGCCGCGGGCGCGTTCCCCGGCGCGCGCAGGGCCTCGCGCTGCCGGCACACCGCGAGTGGGCACGCGAGCTGGACCTCGGCGAAGCGCGGGATCATGTCGCGAGCCACCTCTCGCCAGCGTCGCCGGTGCGCCGTCGCGTCCACGATGACGGGGATGCCGGCCTCCGTGAGCGCCGCGGCCATGAAGGCGAGCAGCCGATAGAGCGCCTCCCGCTCGCCGTCGTTGTAGGTGGGGAGCGGCGTCACGATCTTGCGAATGGCATCGAGCTCGAGGACCTTCACCGGCACGCCGTGTGCCCGCAACCGCTCCGCCGCCGCGCGGGCCAGCGCGGACTTGCCGCTCCCCGGCGGGCCGGTGATCCAGATCCCCCAGCTCATGGTCGTCTCGTGACCTTCATGGTGTTTCGGCGGCGCTCGGCGCCGTCTCTGCGAAGACAAGTGCAACGGAACGGCCAGATGCCGAGCGAATGAAAACACGATGTTGTGCCGCGACCGATGCGCCGGAGCGGGGACTCTAGACCCCGGTGGGGCACGGTCGCCTCTTTGCTGCGCGCTCGACATCCTCGAGGCCGCTCCGCGTCCACGCGGCAAATGCCTGTCATTACTTGGACGGCGGGCACCTCGACCGCTGTTCACGCTCGCGGCGTGGGTATGGTTGTCGTCTTGCACCTTGACGCGCATGCGCTGGATGCCATGAGAACCGCGAAGACGCGTCGGGGAGCGGTTCGCATCGACCTCGATGCGACGTTGTCGCGAGCCGCCGACGCGGTATTCGCGGTCGATGTGAGCGGCCGAATTCGATTTTGGAACCACGCCGCCGCGAAGCTCGTCGGCTACACGACGGGCGAGGTGATCGGTCGGCCGTGCTGCGAGGCGTTCGGCCCCGACCCGAGCCATGGCGAGACCCTCTGCTACCGCGGCTGCCACGCGACTCCGATCAGGCTCGGCGACCCCGTCCAGAACTTCGATCTGCGGACGCGCACGAAGACTGACCGCCCGATCCGCGTCAACGTCAGTGTCCTGGCGATCGTCGGACCTTCGCGGCGCCGCGCCGTATCCTTGCACGTTCTGCGCGCCAGGACTGTCTCCGCGCGCCCGGTCGTCGCCTCACCGGAGCACGTCGGAGAGCCCGCGCTCACGCCAAGCGCCGAGAGAGCGCCGCTGACACGACGAGAGCTCGAGGTTCTCCGCCTGCTGGCGGCCGGGATGAATACGAGGCGCCTCGCCGAAACGCTTCGCGTGAGCACGGCGACGGTCCGGAACCACGCTCAGAGCATCATGCAGAAGCTCGGCGTCCACAGTCGCCTCGCGGCCGTCGCTGTTGCCCACAGCCATCGGCTGGTGTAGCGCGCGCTCACACGCGCTCGAAGACCGCCGCGATCCCCTGGCCACCGCCGATGCACATCGTCACCAGCGCGTAGCGGCCGCCCGTTCGCGCGAGCTCGTAGAGCGCCTTCACGGTGAGGATCGCGCCCGTGGCGCCGACCGGATGCCCGAGCGAGATCCCGCTGCCGTTGGGATTCGTCTTCGCCGGCGGCAGCCCGAGCTCCCGGATCACCGCCAAGGCCTGCGCCGCGAACGCCTCGTTGACCTCGATGACGTCGAGATCGTCGATCGCGAGCCGGGATCGCTGCAGCACGGCGCGCACGGCGGGCACCGGGCCGATGCCCATGTACTTGGGCTCCACACCGGCGTGAGCGTAGGCGACGAGCCGCCCGAGAGGCCGGAGCCGTCGTCGCTCCGCCGTCTCGCGGTCCATCAAGACCACGGCGGCCGCGGCGTCGTTGACCCCGGCGGCGTTCCCGGCCGTCACCGTGCCCTGCGGATCGAATGCCGGCTTGAGCTTCGCCATCGCCGCGAGATCGGCGTCGGCCCGCACGTGCTCATCGGTGGCGAAGGTCGTCGAGCCGCCCTTCGTCTTCACCGCGATGGGGAGGATCTGCTCGGTGAAGTAGCCGCTGGCGATGGCGCGCGCCGCGCGGCGCTGGCTCTCGACGGCGAAGGCATCCTGGTCCATGCGGCCGATCCCCCACTTCGCGGCGACGTTCTCGGCGGTGACACCCATGTGGCAGTCGTCGAAGGGATCGGTGAGGGCGGCGACGGTGGCGTCGATGATCTTGCCGTCGCCCATGCGCTGACCCCAGCGAAGCCCCGGCACCCAGTACTGACCTCGGCTCATCGACTCCGCCCCACCGGCCACCGCGACCTCGGCGTCCCCCAGCAGGATGATCTGGGCGGCCGAGATGATCGCCTGCAGCCCGCTGCCACAGAGACGGTTCAGCGTCAGCGCCGGTGTCTCGACGGGAAGCCCGCCTCTGATGGCCGCCACGCGCGCGAGATACATGTCGTGCGGGTCGGTGGGAATGACGTGGCCGAAGACGACGTGACCGACGTCGGCCGGCTCGACACGCGCCCGCGCCACCGCCTCGCGCACCACCGCGGCCGCGAGCTCGCTCGGCGGGTGATCCTTCAGGCTCCCTCCATACCGGCCGATCGCCGTGCGGACCCCGCTCAGCACCACCACCTCGCGGCTCATCGCCGGCCTTCCGTCGATCCCGGGTACTGCGGCTCCCAGCGCTGGGCCGCCACCGCCACGGCAATCGCGTCGTCGGAGAGCGACCGCCCGAGGCCTTCGTCGCGCGCGGCGCGCACGACGGCTTCGGCGATCCGCCCGGCGACGTGACGCAGCTCGCGGATCGGTGGATAGAGACGACCGGCGGCGAGATCGGCGTCGGAGACGAGGTCGGCGAGGCACTCCGCTGCGGCGCGGCACATGCCGTCGCTGACTTCGCTGGCCTCGGCCACGAGGGCACCGAGCCCGATGCCCGGGAAGATGAACGCGTTGTTGCTCTGCCCGACCTCGTGTGGGCGGCCGTCGAAGAGCACCGGCTCGAAGGGGCTGCCGGTGGCGACCAGGGCGCGCCCCTCGCTCCACGCGAAGAGGTCGTCCGGCGCCGCCTCGCACTGGTTCGTCGGGTTCGACAGCGGCAGGATCACCGGGCGCGGGACGGATTCCGCCATCGCCTGGACGACCGTCTTCGTGAAGGCGCCGCCCTGGCCGCACACGCCGACGAGGACGGTCGGCCTGAGCGCGCGAACGACGGCGTCGAGATCGGCGCCGGGCTCGACGCCCGCTGCGGAGGCCAGCGTGACCGGCCACGCGAAGGGCTGCTGGAACGTATCGAGGGGCTGGCCGCCGTGCACGAGCAGCCCGGTGATCTCCACGATGGCCACCGCGCGCGTCAGCTCGTCGCCGGCGAGCCCGGCCCCGGCGAGGGCATCGTGGATCGCGCGCGCGATGCCGATCCCGGCGGCGCCCGCGCCGAGGATGAGCACCCGCTGGCGGCCGAGCGGCGTGCCGGTGGCACGGCCCGCGGCGAGGATGCCGGCGAGCACGCAGGCGCCGGTCCCCTGGATGTCGTCGTTGAACGAGGGCAGAACGTGACGGTAACGATCGAGCAGGTCGAAGGCGTTCTGCTTCTTGAAATCCTCCCACTGGAGCAGCGCGCGCGGGAAGCGCCGGCGCACCGCCGTCACGAACTCGTCCACGATCGCGTGATACTCCGGGCCGCGCAGCCGCGGACGACGCCACCCGAGATAGAGATCATCGTCGAGCAGCGCCCGGTTGTCCGTGCCGACGTCGAGGCTGACCGGCAGCGTCTGGCTCGGGTGGATCCCGGCGGCCGCGCTGTAGAGCGTCACCTTGCCGATGGGGATGCCCATGCCCCCGGCGCCCTGGTCGCCGAGCCCGAGGATGCGCTCGTTGTCGGTGACGACGATGAGCCGCACGTCCTGGAAGGGCGCGTTCCCGAGGACCTCATGGATGCGTCCGCGGTGCTCGGGCGTGATCCACAGCCCTCGAGCCTTGCGGAAGATGTGACTGAACGCCTGGCAGGCGCGGCCCACCGTCGGCGTGTAGACGATGGGCAGGAACTCCTCCAGATGATCGCAGAGGACGCGATAGAAGAGGTGCTCGTTCCGGTCCTGGAGCGAGGCCAGCCCGATGTACTTCTCGAGCGGATCGCTCTTGCGGGCCAGGTTCTCCAGCACGCGCGCGGCCTGCTGCTCGATGGTGTTGACGGCGGCCGGCAGGAGTCCTTCGAGACCCAGGGCCGCTCGCTCCTCGCGGGTGAACGCGCTGCCCCGGTTGTACATCGAGTGGCTCAGCAGGTGCGAGCCGCGGTATGGCACGTCGGCCTGGTAGGCTTCCATGATCACAACCCCAGATAGGCTTTCTTGACGTGAGGGTTCGCGCGCAGCTCGGCCGTCGGTCCCGCCAGCACGACGCGGCCGTTTTCGAGCACATAGCCGGTGCTCGCCAGGTCGAAGGCCGTGGCCACGTCCTGCTCGACAACGAAGATCGTCGTGCCCTCGTGGTGGACCTTGCCGAGCGCGTCCACGAGGGTGTCGAGCATGATCGGCGCCAGCCCCAGCGACAGCTCGTCGAGGATGAGCAGGCGTGGCTTGGCCATGAGGCCGCGTCCGATCGCGCACATCTGCTGCTCGCCGCCGCTCATGCTGCCGGCCGCCTGGCGTCGGCGCTCGGCGAGGATCGGAAACAGCTCGTAGATCCAGCCGAGATCGTGCTCGATGCCCGCGTGGTCGCGACGCCGGTACGCGCCGAGCAGGAGGTTCTCGCGCACGGTCATGTGGGGAAAGAGCCGCCGGCCCTCCGGCACCTGGGTGATGCCGAGCCCGACGATCGCCTCCGACGACCGGCCCGTGATGTCGGCGCCGTCGAGGAGCACCCGCCCGCCGAGCGGGGGAACGATGCCGCACACGGTATTGAGCAGCGTCGACTTGCCCGCCCCGTTGCTGCCGACGAGGGTGACGATCTCGCCGGCACTCACGGAGAGAGTCACCTCTCGTAAGATTTGCACGGCTCCGTAGCCCGCGCTCAATCGCTCGATCTCAAGCATGGGCCATCTCCGCATACCGCCGCCCCAGGTACGCGGCGATGACTTGGGAGTCGTTGAGGACGTCGACGGGGGAGCCTTCCGTGAGCTTCTCGCCGTGGAAGAGCACGAGAATGCGGTCGGACAGATTCCGGATCGCCTTCATCACGTGCTCGATGACGATGAGGCTGACGCCACGATCGCGGATCCGCTTGATCAGCTCGACGGCGGCGTCGATCTCGGTCGGATTCAGTCCCGCCATCACCTCGTCGAGCAGGAGCACCCGCGGCCGCATGGCCAGCGCCCGCGCCAGTTCCATCCGCTTGCGCTCGGGCACGTTGAGGGCGTCGGCGGCGGCGTCGGCCCTGTGGGCGAGGGCCACGAACTCGAGCACCTCCGCCGCTTGCCGTCGGGCCACCGACACTTCACGCGAGCCGCCGCGCGCGCCGAACAGCGCCCCCACCATCACGTTCTCGAGGACGGTGAGGTTCCGGAAGGGCTTCACCACCTGGAAGGTCCGGCTCACGCCGAGCCGTCCGATCGCGTAGGCCGGCAGCGCGCCGAGCGAGCGGTCGCGGAAGCGGACGTCGCCCGCGGTGGCCGGCAGCGCGCCGGTGATGACGTTGACCAGTGTCGTCTTGCCGGAGCCGTTGGGACCGATCAGGCCGAGAATCTCGCCGTCGGCGAGCTCGAAGCTCACGTCGGACACGGCCGCCAGCCCGCCGAACTTCTTGGTCACCCCCCGCGCCGTGAGGATCGCCATCGCTAGATCCGGTACTCGCGCAGGTTGCGGGCCATGGCGCGGAATGAAAACCCGCCCGTCCGCAGTGCGTCCACGAGCCCCTTGGGCATGAAGAGCACGACGAGGATGACGATCACGCCGTTGAACAGCTCGGCGAGCGCGACGAGCTGAGTCGAGAGCAGCTCCGAGATCGAGGCCAGCACGAGCGCGCCGAGCAGCGGGCCCACGATCGTCCCCGCGCCGCCGAAGACGGCCATGATGATCATCTGGATCGTCGTGATGACCTTGAAGACGGCGTCGGGGTCGATGAACGTGATCCAGTACGCGAAGACGCCACCCGTCAGGCCCGCGAACATGCCGCTCAGCGCGAAGGCGATCGTCTTGTAGAGCGCGGTGTTGATCCCCATCGCGACGGCCGCGTCCTCGTCTTCCCGGATGGCGACGAGGCCGTAGCCGAACCGCGACGCCGACAGCCAGGTATTGACCAGGGTGACGGCGACCAGGATGGCCAGCATGAGGTAGAAGAACAGCAGGGGCGAGCGGGAGATCGGCATGACGAGCCCGGTGCCCGCGCCGGTGATCTCGAGGTTGTAGACGACCTCGCGCATCGTCTCGGCCACGCCGAGGGTGGCGATGGCGAAGTAGTGTCCCTTCAGCCGGAGGATGGGCAGGCCGATGACGGCGGCGAACGCCATGGCGACGAGGCCCGCGGCCGGTAGCGCGGCCGCCAGGGGCCACGCAGCCTTGGTGAGCAGGATACCCGTCGTGTAGGCGCCGATCCCGAAGAAGGCGACGTTGCCGAAGGAGGCGTATCCCGTGAACCCGCCGATGATGTTCCAGCTCTCGGCCAGGATGGCGAGCATGAACAGGTTGATGACGAACTGGACCATGAACGGCGAGAGGATTCCGGGCGCCGCGGAGAGGACGAGCAACGCCGCGAGCGCGATCAGGACGGTCGACCAGCGCCCGATCCGCACGCTCATGCGCGTCGTCCGAGGATGCCGGCCGGGCGCACGATCAGGATGAGGACCAGCAGCCCGAAGCTGATGGCGTTCGGGTACGCCGGCCCCAGATAGGTCGCCGTGAACGACTCCGCCAGCCCGAGCACGAGCCCGCCCACGATCGCGCCCATCATCGTGCCGAGCCCGCCGAGGACGGCGACGACGAACGACTTGAGCGTCAGCGCGCCGCCCATCACCGGCGTGATCGGAAACAGCATGCCCCAGAGTCCGCCGGCGGCGCCGGCCAGGGCGGCCCCGAGCCCGAAGGTGACGGCGTAGATGTGGGCGACGGGGATGCCGGTCAGCCGCGCGGCGCGCAGCTCCTCGGACGTGGCGCGGATGGCCCGGCCCAGGCGCGTGCGCTCGAGCAGGAAGAGAAAGGCGATCGAGAGCACGACCGTGGTCACGAAGACCCACAGCCGCACGTATGGAATGGTCAGCCCCGCGACGGCGAAGTTGGATCCGCCGTATGCGGGGGTGACCTGGCGCAGGTCCGACGACCACAGGAGCCGCGCCAGGTTGATCATCACCACCTCCACGCCGAAGGTGATGAGCAGGGTGAGGAAGAGCTGGGCGCGGACAATGAGGTTGAGCACGTAGCGCTGCAGGCAATAGCCGTAGACGAAAAGCGCGACGATGGTCAGCGGCAGCGAAAGGAACGGGTCCGCACCCCACAGCGTGAACATCCAGAACGTGAGATAGGCGCCCACCATGATGAGGGCGCCGTGGGCGATGTTCACGATGTTCATGACGCCCCAGATCAGCGACATCCCGAGGGCCATGATCCCGTAGAGGCCGCCGAGCAGGAGGCCGTTGATCAGGACTTGCAGGAGGAGCATGGCTACTTCCGCTCGCTCCACTTCGGCGTCGGATACAGGGGCTTGCCGACCAGCTTGCCGCCGGCGTACACGGGCACGACGTTACCGCTCTGGATCTGGACGACGACCTGATCGATGGCGATCTGCCCGCTGGCCTCGAACTTCACGCGTCCGTACAGCGTCTCGACGTCGAGCGCGGCCAGCGCGTCCCGGACCTTCTTCGGCTCGAGCGAGCCCGCCTTCTCGAGGGCGAACTTGTAGACGAGGACATCGGCCGCTCCGGAGGCGACGTGGTAGTCGGCCGCGTAGCCGAAGCGAGCCTGGAACTGCGTGGCGAAGTCACGCGCCGACTTGAAGATCTCTCCACCCACCTCCATGTCGGGGAGCCACGGCGTGATGCCGTAGACGTACTCGGCGGCCTTGCCGAGCGTCTTGCGAAAGTCGGCGGTGGGCGGGCCGACCGTGAACACCATCATGCGCGAGTTGAGATCGGCGGCCTGCGACTGCCGGATGAAGTTCAGCGCGTTCTCTTCGTGCCCGGCGACGAGGATCAGATCGGGGTTCTTGGTCTTGAGCACGGCCAGCACGGAGGTGAAGTCCTGCGTGGCCGGCTGGTATTCCTCATCGTAGACCTTGTCGAGCCGGGCCTCCTTCAGCCACCGGCGCGCGCCCTCGGCCACGCTGCGGTCGAAGGCCTCGTTGGAGTACAGGAGCGCGGCGGTGCGGACGGCCGGCGTCAGCTTCGTCGCCGCCTCGATGGCCGACTTGAAGTACAGCTCCGCCTTGGGCAGGGTGCCGAAGATGTACTTGTAGCCGCGGTCGAAGATCTTGCCGGAGGCGCCGCCGCCCTGCACCATCGGCACCTCGTACTTCTCGGAGACCGCGCTCGCCGGGATCGTGATGCCGCTGGAGTATGGCCCGAGCAGGAAGTTGACCTTGTCGGACGTCACCAGGCGGGTGAAGAGCCGGACGCTCAGGTTCGGGTCGCTCTGGTCGTCGTAGAGCTTGAGGCTGAGCTTGTAGGGCTTCCCTCCGATCCTGACGCCGCCGGCCTTGTTGACGGCGTCGACCGTGAGCGTGTAGGCGTCCACGTAGAACTTGCCTTCGCGAGCGTACTTGCCCGTCTGGGCGATCGCCGCCCCCAGCACGATCTCGTCGGCGGCCACCGCGAGGCCCGCCAGCAGGACCCCGCTGATCAGCGCCGCAATCGCGAGCCCGACGATCTTCGACCACCATCCTCGCGTATTCATCACCGGATCCCCCCTGGCGCCCCGGTCCGCAGCGCATACGAGCTCAGTACCTTCATGTAGTTGGCACGCTCGAACGCCGCCGGCTCGGCCACCGATCGATAGCTCATGCTGCCCTGCATCTCCGTGATCGACGCGTACTCGTGGGTCTCCATCCACTCGAGGACATCCGCCCGCACCCGCGCGAGATACGGGATCCCGCGCTGGAGCAGCGCTGACGTCAACATCGCGACGCGCGCCCCCGCCATCATGGATTTCAACACTTGGGCGGACCCGTGCACGCCGCCGGTCACCGCGAGGTCCGCGCGGACGTGGCCGTAGAGGATGGCGACCCAGTGCAGGCGCACCAGCAGCTCGTGCGGGTTCGACAGCGTGAGACGCGGCACGACCTCCAGGCGCTCGAGGTCGAAGTCCGGAAGATAGAAGCGGTTGAAGAGGACCAGGCCGTCGGCGCCCGCCGCGTCGAGCCGCCCCGCGAGGTTCGCCATCGCGCTGAAGGCGTGTCCCAGCTTGACGGCGACGGGAATCGACACGGTGGCCTTGACCTCGCGGACCAGATCCACATACATCTGCTCCACCATCCCGCCGGTCATGGCCGGGTCGGTAGGCACGTAGTAGACGTTGAGTTCCAGCGCATCCGCTCCGGCCTCCTCGATCCGCTTGGCGTAGGAGATCCACCCTCCGATGGACACGCCGTTCAGGCTGCCGATGATCGGGACGTCGACTGCCGCCTTGGCTCGTCGCACGTGCTCGAGGTAGCCGTCGGGGCCGAGGTTGTACGCGTGGAGGTCGGGGAAGTAGCTGAGCGCCTCCGCGTAGCTCTCGGCGCCGCAGGAGAGGTAGCGGTCGAGCTGGGCGCTCTCGACGTTGATCTGCTCCTCGAAGAGCGAGTGGAGCACAATGGCCGCGGCGCCGGCGTCCTCCAGCGCGCGGATGCTGTCGAGGCTCTCCGAGAGCGGCGAGGCGGAGGCGACGAGCGGGCTCGCCAGCGGGAGGCCGAGGTAACGCGTGCCGAGATCGATCATGACGGGGTGCCCGCGGTTCCGGCCGGCGCCGGCAGCGCGGCCCAGTGCTCGTAGAGCCGCCAGCGGTCCATGACCTCGTTTTGCGCCTCGTCGAGCAGCCGCTTGGCGGTCTCGGCATCGCTGTGGGCGAGCATCGCGTACCGCGTCTCGTTGTAGGCGTACGTCCTGAGCGGCAGGCTCGGCGCCTTCGAGTCCAGCTCGAGGGGGTTCTTTCCCTCGCGGGCGCGCTCGGGGTGGTAACGGAAGAGTGGCCAGTGGCCGGAGAGCACGGCCGCCTTCTGCTGCTCCATCCCGTGACGCAGGTCGTAGCCGTGGGCGATGCAATGGCTGTAGGCGATGATCAGCGACGGGCCGTCGTAGGCTTCGGCCTCGCGGAAGGCGCGCAAGGTCTGCACGTCGCTGCCGCCCATCGCCACGCGCGCCACGTAGACGTGGCCGTAGGTCATCGCCATCATGGCGAGGTCCTTCTTGCCGGTGGCCTTGCCCCCCGAGGCGAACTTGGCCACGGCGCCCCGCGGCGTCGCCTTGGAGGCTTGGCCGCCGGTGTTCGAATACACCTCGGTGTCCAGCACGAGGACGTTGACGTTGCGGCCGGAGGCGAGCACGTGATCCAGCCCTCCGTAGCCGATGTCGTACGCCCAGCCGTCCCCGCCCACGATCCACACGCACTTGTCGACGAGGGCGTCGGCCATGCTTGCGAGCGCGCGGGCCTCGGGGGCGTCGATCGTGCGCAGCCGCGCCTTCAGCGCGATGATCCGCTCGCGCTGCGCGGCGATCCCGGCCTCGGTGGACTGGTCGGCGCTGAGGATCGGCGCTCCAAGATCCACGACGGCGCCGTCGAGGCGCCCGAGCAGCTCGCGCGCGTGCGCGGCCTGCGTGTCGAGGGCGACCCGCATGCCAAGGCCGAACTCGGCGTTGTCCTCGAAGAGCGAGTTGGCCCAGGCCGGCCCGCGCCCCGCCGCGTTCGTCGTCCATGGCGTGGTCGGCTGGTTGCCGCCGTAGATCGAGGAGCAGCCGGTGGCGTTGGCGATCAGGGCGCGGTCGCCGAAGAGCTGGCTGAGCAGCTTCAGATAGGGCGTCTCGCCGCAGCCCGCGCAGGCGCCGGAGAACTCGAAGAGCGGCTCCAGCAGCTGCACGTCCTTGACGAGGCCGGCGTTGAGGGCGTCCCGCTCGGTGCCGGGCAGGTCCAGGAAGAAATTCCAGTTGCCGACTTCCGCGTCGAGGAGCGGGCGCAAGGGCACCATGTCGATGGCCTTGTGGCGCGCTTCGCTCTTGCTCTTGACGGGGCAGACCTCGACGCAGAGACCGCAGCCCGTGCAGTCCTCGGGCGAGACCTGCAGCGTGTAGCGCGCGTCCGCGAACTCGCGCCATCGCGCCGGCGCGGACTTGAAGCCCCCGGGCGCGCCCGCGAGCGCGGCCGGCGCGTACACCTTGGCTCGGATGACGGCGTGGGGACAGACCAGCACGCACTTGCCGCACTGGATGCAGATCTCCTCGTCCCAGGCGGGGATCTCGGAGGCGATGTTCCGCTTCTCCCACCGCGTGGTCCCGCTCGGATAGGTTCCGTCGGCGGGCAGTGCGCTCACCGGCACCAGATCGCCGTCGCCGGCGATGAGCCGGGCCGTGACCGCACGCACGAAGAGTGGCGCCTCGGGGGGCACCGGCGGGCGGACGTCGAAATCGGCCGTCGCGCGTTCGGGGATCTTCACCTCGTGGAGGTGCTGGAGCGCGGCGTCCACTGCGGCGAAGTTCCGGCGCACCACGGCCTCGCCGCGCCGGCCATAGGTCTTGTCGATCGCGTGCTTGATGGCGGCGAGCGCCTCCTCCCGCGGCAGCACGCCGCTGATGGCGAAGAAGCAGGTCTGCATGATCGTGTTGACCCGGCTGCCCATGCCCGCCTCCCGGGCGACGCGGGAGCCGTCGATCACGAACATGCGCAGCCCCTTGGCGATGATCTGCGCCTGGACCGAGCGCGGCAGGTGCTCCCACACCTCGTCGGGCCCGTAGGGGCTGTTGAGGAGGAACACGGCGCCGGGCTCGGCGGCACGGAGCACGTCGAAGCGCTCGAGGAACGAGAACTGATGGCAGGCGACGAACGTCGCCCGGTCGATCAGATACGTCGAGTGGATGGGGCGGGGACCGAAGCGCAGGTGCGACACCGTGACCGAGCCGGACTTCTTGGAGTCGTAGACGAAGTAGCCCTGCGCGTACGCGCCCGTCTCCTCGCCGATGATCTTGATGGAGTTCTTGTTGGCGCCGACCGTCCCGTCGGCGCCGAGGCCGTAGAAGAGGGCGCGGACCGTGTCGGGCGGCTCCGTTGAGAACGTCGGATCCCAGGCCAGACTCGTGTGGGTGACGTCGTCGTGGATCCCGACGGTGAAATGGTTCCGCGGCCGCGGCACCTGGAGCTCGTCGAACACGGCCTTGACCATCGCCGGCGTGAATTCCTTGGAGGCCAGGCCGTACCGTCCGCCCACGATGCGTGGGGGCGCCGCCAAGGGTGTGCGATCGGAGGCCCAGGCTTCGCTGACCGCGTTGACCACATCGAGATAGAGCGGCTCGCCGCCGCTGCCCGGCTCCTTGGTACGGTCGAGAACGGCGAGCGCGCGGACGGTCGCGGGCAGGGCAGCGAGCAAGGCTTCCGCCGGGAACGGCCGGTAGAGCCTGACCTTCACGATGCCGATCCGCTCGCCGGCCCGCCGTAACGCATCCACCGTCTCCTCCGCCGCCTCGGCGCCGGAGCCCATGAGGACGATCACGCGCTCGGCGTCGGGAGCGCCCACGTAGTCGACGAGGTGGTACGCGCGCCCGGTCCGACCGGCCAGGCGGTCCATCGCTGACTGCACGATGGCCGGGCACGCTAGGTAGTACGGGTTGGCCGCCTCGCGCGCCTGGAAGTAGGTGTCGGAGTTCTGGGCGGTGCCGCGAACGACCGGCCGCTCGGGCGAGAGCGCCCGAGCCCGGTGGGCGAGCACGAGGCGCTCGTCGATGAGGGCGCGCAGGTCGTCGTCGCCGAGCGGCTCGACCTTTGCGACCTCGTGCGACGTCCGGAAGCCGTCGAAGAAGTGCACGAAGGGAACGCGCGACTCGAGCGTCGCGGCATGCGCCACCGCCGCCAGGTCCATCGCCTCCTGCACGGAGTTCGAGGCGAGCATGCCGACACCCGTGGCACGAGCCGCCATCACATCGCTGTGGTCGCCGAAGATGGACAGCGCCTGCGTGGCGAGCGCGCGGGCAGCCACGTGGAAGACGGTCGGCGTCAGCTCGCCCGCGATCCTGTACATGTTCGGGATCATCAGGAGCAGACCCTGCGAGGCCGTGAAGGTCGTGGCCAGCGCGCCTGTCTGCAGGGCCCCGTGGAGTGCGCCGGCGGCGCCGCCCTCGCTCTGCATCTCGACGACGGTGGGGACGGCGCCCCAGAGATTTGGGCGACCACGCGCGGCCCACTGATCGGCCCACTCGCCTATGGCCGAGGACGGTGTGATGGGGTAGATGGCGATGACCTCACTGAGCGCGTAGGCGACGTTGGCGACCGCTTCGTTCCCGTCAACGGTGATCATCGACGCGAGGACCGGGTGCAACGATCTCGCCAGAGCCGATCAGGCGGCGTCTCGCTTGCGCGCGGTGACTTAGCTCACCTGGGCGATCGGGATGGTGCGAACGGCTTGAGGCGGGCGCGCCCCAGTGGGGTCCGGACGGGACAAGTCAGGCGAGCGCGGAGACGATGTCGTCGGTACCGAGGCGCGTACCGGCGACCAGGCGGTCGGCGAACCGGAGCAGCGCCGCGCGGACGCTCCGCTGGGCGCCGAAGAAGAGGTAGTTGATCTTCGGATTCTGCGCTGTGGGCTCGTCGCGCATGAGGGGGCAGACCACGAGCGCGGGGCACTGCTGCATCTGTTCGCGGTGTTGCTCGATCATGCTCTGCATGCGTCCCATCATCGCCCGCATCTGTTCCATGCCGCCCGGCACGGCGCCCGGTCCGTGCCCTGCGCCGCGGCCGGAGCCGCGAGCGCCATCAGGGCGACGAGACCCACACCTTCATGGATGACTCCTTGCGCCCGCGGTCACTTCCCGCGGACTGTCAGGACGGGGCAGGGGGCCGTGCCCACCACTCGCTCGGCCACGCTGCCCATGAAGAGCCGGGCGAGCCCGCTCCGTCCGTGGGTACCCATCACGATCACGTTCGCGCCGTTCGCGCGTGCCGTCCGGACGATGGCGTCGGCCGCCGTGCCCTCGAGCAAGAGACCGCGCGCGCGTGCGCCGGCGGTCCTGGCCTTCGCCACGAGCTTGTCGAGCTGCTTCTGACCATAGGCGCGCATCGAGCGCTCCATGTCGTCGTAGGTCTTCGGCGACATGTAGCCATCACCGACGAGCGGCATCACGGCCGGCAGCACGTGGACGAGCAGGAGCTCCGCCCGCTCGGCGCGGGCGTCGGCCACCGCCCGCGCGAACGCCGCCCGTGAGGCCGAGGAGAAATCGGAGGGATGCAGGATGCGCCGCGCCTTCATACCGGTAACACCGCGGCGGTCTTCGCTTCGGCGGTGCCGAGCGGCGGCTCGACGGGCGCGCCATCGGCCCGCAGCAGCAGGATCGGCGTGCTCGTCCCGCGCAGCACGGCCTCGGCGACGCTACCGAGGATCAACCGGCCGATGCCGCTGCGACCGTGCGTGGTCATGACGATGAGATCGGCCTTCGCGATGCCGGCCGCCTCGACGATCGCCGAGGCCGGCGGGCCGTACCAGACGCACGTCTCGACCTTGCGGATGCCCTTTCGCGCGAGCGCGGTCTTGACGCCTTCGAGGTACTCCTCGGCCTCGCGAACCACCCTGACTTGTTCGCCCGTCGGGTCGGCCCCCGGCCATGTCGATGCCTCGGCCGCGCGCAGGAGGACGAAGGTCGGCTTACCGCCCTCGGCGATGTCGAGCGCCTTCGTGAGGGCTTGCTCGGCCAGCTTGGAGCCGTCGAGCGGAACCAGCATCTTGTCGAGTTTCATCGCGCGCCTCCCGTGGATCTGCTCGGCGGGTCTTACAGCAACGTGGTTGCCAAAGAATGAAGACGCGCGAAAACAGGAAGTTACCGGGAAGCGCCGTGCGAACGTCTGGGGCGCCGCCTTCCCCGTGGGGCACCCCCGCCCCGCGGGCACGATCCCAGTTGTTCTGTAGCGCAGGACACGTGTCAACCATGGGGCGATGACGCCCCGTCCGGGGCGCTGCCGCCTCCGTGCGGAGCGTCCCTCGGTGACCGACCACATCGAGCGCACCAGAGAAACCAGGCAGTTGGCCGAGATCGATCGTCTGGCACGTCAGTTGCCGCCTGCCCCGAGCATCGGAGGGAAGGAGCAGAACGATGCAGGAGCTCATGTGGTACGCGCTGTCTCATGGAGTGACGAGGCCGGTCCCGAGTCAGGATGTTCCGCTGTGGTTCGCGGCCCTCCTCGTGTTCGGACTGCTGTGGGCCGGCGCGCTGATCGGCTCAGGTGTGACCGAGTGGTACTGGAGCCACCGGAGGGACCTCCGCAAGAGCCTGATCGGCACGGCACGACTTCGGTAGGACGATGGCAATCTTCCGACTCTTCGAGTTCGTTCTCGTCGGCGCCTCACCCGGGTCGCTCTCGTCAGCGCGGTCGTCGTCGTGCTGGTCGTCGGCTGGCTGGCCGTTGCCAACGTTGGCTGCCGTCGGCCTGGGTGCCGTGGGGAGCGAGCTCTCGCATCGAGTGCTCGGCGGGCTGAAAAGGGCGGCGAAGGGATAGCGCTCTCGTGAGAGAGGAGGCCGATGATGGACATGCTGAGCACCGACTGGACCGATTCCGGAGGCCGCCTCGCCTTCATCGCGTGGCTCTTCATGCCCATCCTGGTGATGATGCTGGCGATGATGTGGGCAGAATGGCGTCGCGCCGGACGCGTGCGGCGGTTCCGGTGTCGTGACGCCGGAAGGGAGGTCGAGGTCTGGTTCATTGGGAGCGAGGTGCGCGCGTGCAGCGCGTTCGAGCCGTCCGGCGCGGTCGCGTGCCGCCGGGCGTGTCGCAACGCCGCCTATCGCCGACAGTGGGAGCCCGCGTTGTCGCGGCTCTTCCGACGCCCGCCCACGTCGGGCGTGGCGGCGTGAGCAGACGGAGGAGGTGAGAATGACTCCACCGGAGCAGACCGGCGCGGCCGCGCGGATGGCTCGCGCGGGCCGCGCGTAGCCGAGGCAGGATCTGGTCCCGGCGTGATGCTGGGACGACGCAGGCGGAAGTCCTGCGCACTCATGGGCCCGGATGGCGACGATCTCGCCCCGGGCCCGATGACTTCCAGGTGGTCGGCATCATCTGGTAGGAGGAAATCGTGGCTCACGAGCAAGGTGCTGTTCCGCTTCGACGCGCCCGACAAGGCGCCGGCGCTCGAAGGCGGACGCAGGGGGCCCGCGCACTTCGCGTGGCGATCGGAAACCCACTGGGGCGTGAGCTGGCCGCGGAGTTGTGGCGGCCTGACACTCCGGGCCCGCACCCCGTTGTTGTGTTCGCCGACGGCTGGGGCGGCGGCCAGGCGAGCCCGGACAACTTGGCGCTCGCGAGGGCGCTGGTGTCGTTCCGCGTTGCCGTCTGTCTGGTGAACCCCATCGGCGATGGCGAGCGTACTCGGGCAGAGAGCGCCACCGGGCGCGTCGACGACCTGCGGGCGGTGCTGGGCGCCGTGTGCCGAGGCGACGAGGTGGACGGAGCGCGCATCGGAGTCGCCGCCGCCGGCGTCGGGGCGGCGATCGCCCTCCGGCTCGCCGCGGTGGATGAGCGGATCGGCGTGCTCGCCCTGCGCTCGCCAAACCTCGCGAGCGGGGAGGCGGAGGTCACGGGCGTTTCGGTCCCGACTCTTCTCGTCGTCGACGAGCGCGACGAGCCGAGTCGGACGACTGCGGAGATCCTGCTCCCACGTCTGACTGGCGGTCAGCTGGAGGTCGTGCGCCGCGGCGATCATCCGTTCGAGGACGCGGAGACCTTGGCGACGGCGCTGATAGTGAGTTGGCTCAAGTCACATCTGGCCTGCGCTCGAGAACTGAGGACGTGACGGTGATTCGACGGATCCTGCATCCTTCCGACATCTCGCGCGCCTCGGCGCCGGCGTTCGTCACCGCGCTGAGGATGGCGAGGGCGAACCGTGCCGAATTGCGACTGGTCCATGTCCTGGACCCCAACGAGGACGTGCGCAAGGCGATCGAGCGGGCGCTGGAGCGGCGCGCCGAGCGCGAGGCGCGCCGGATTCGCGTCGATGTCCACGACGGCGCCGTGACGTTGACGGGCACCGTGCACACGTGGGCGGAGCGCAAGTCCGTGCTCGCGGCCGCCCGCTTCACTCGCGGAGTGCGCAGTCTCGAGGACCGGCTGAAGGTCGAGCCGGTGTGAGGAGATCCCGATGAGCGCCGAGCCGGCGATCCATATCGAGGGTGAGATCGGCCGTCTGATCCCGCGCGGGCACGTCGCGATGCGTTTGAGCCGGGCGCTGCGCCGCCTGCCGGTCCATCCGGTGGCGGCGCACGTCCGGTTCTCCGACGTGAACGGTCCCAAAGGCGGTAACGATATCCGGTGCGTGCTGCTGGTGGTGCTGCCCCGGCGGCCGGCCATCCGCATCGAGCGCGAGGCCACCACAGCGCGTCTCGCGTTCGATGTGAGCTACGAGCGGATGCTCCGCCAGCTCGAGCGCTCCCGTGAGCGATGGCAGGACGAGCGACGACACCCCAAGAAGTACTACGCGGCGAGCAGACTGCAGTAAGTCGTTGTACGGTGCCGAGATGGCGCTGCGGGTCGTGATAGCCGCCGTCGTGGCGGGCGTTCTGGGGGCCTCCGCCGGGGGCGCTCGACCGGCCGGTGGTTCCGACGTCCGCCAGCTACGGTGTCGAGGTCTTCGCGTTCGATACCGGTCGGCGCACGTGAGCGCTCCTCCGACCTCTCTCGGCCGCGGCTCGATCAGCCGACATGCGTGAGGCCCGGCGCGGAGATGATCCGCGGACCCGGGCCTCTCTTGACCAGGAGCTTCGCGCTCCTGGACGCCCCGACATTGCGCCGGGGCCTTGGTCCTGCCTGCGCTGGCGTGCGCGGCCCCGGCCTCACCGGTCGGGGCCGCGCACGTCTCATCGGATGGACTCTCCATCGACCTCCCTGACGGCATCATGGCCGTCACGCGTAGTACACAGCGGATCGCCATCCGACACAATGAGGCGGACGCGCGCTTTTCCTGGAGCAACTGCCGGATGTCCGGCGCTCCATCGCGTCACGCGACGCAGAGGGCAAGCCCGCGCCGGACCCTGGGCGAGCGCATGCGCGAGGGCGGTGTTGAGTGACTGCGTCGTGGTACCGAGCCACGGCGGGCTCACCCGGCCCTTCTCAAGCAGGTCCAGGGCGACCCGTCGCAGGATCTTCGACGGGATGGCATAGGCGACCCCGTCGCCGTTGAGCTCCGTGCCGATGCCGATGACTTCGCCGTCCAGGTTGACGAGGGGGCCGCCGACGTTGCCCCGGGCCGTCGCGGTATCGCTCTGGAGATGACCCGCGAGCGGACGTGGGCTCGCGGCCGTGGACGTGGCGATGATGATGCCCGCGGCCACCGTCCCTTCGAGCCCCAGCGGCGCGCCGACGGCGGTCACCCAGTCGCCGACCCTCACGCGCTCGGAGTCGTCGAGGGGCAGATGGGGGAAGAGCCCCGCGCCGTTCTCGAGCCTCAACACCGCCGCGTCGCTGCGCAGGTCGAGTCCTGCGACGGTGCCCACCGTCCGATTCCGGCGGCTGGCCACGGAATCGGTCGCCGTCCATCCGTTCTCCTGCACGTCGTCGTCGGCGTCCAGGACCGCCGGGACGGAGAGGGCATCCGCGGCGATCGCGTCAGCGGCGGAAGCTCGGATGACGACAGATGCGGCCCGCGCGGAGGCCGCCACCTCGGCGAACGACGCGGGGATCGCCGGAGGCTCCGCGGCGTGCGTGAGCCGCGCCGGCCCCGGGCTGCAGATCAAGGCCAGCGCGGCCACCAGCGCGAGCGTCCGTCGAAGGACCACCTGCAAATTCTCGCTGGCCGGGAACCGCTCGCACGGGCAGTCGGGTACCCGACATCTCCCGCCGGCTCCGTGATCGTGCTCCGGATGACCGCACACGCAATGTGAGAGCACGCGCGTCCCGTGCGATATCCAGTGCCTGTGTCAACCCGGTCTCCGCCAGCTCCGAGCCATCGAGCGGAAACCAGAATCGTGTCGAGCTTCATCGCAGGCTCCTTTGGCTCGGTCTCGCGCGCTCGCCGGCCGGTGATACGTCCGGTAATGCGTATGCCGCGCCGAACCCGAGGAATTTCGCGCGGATGAAGCTGCAGGGCGAGGCGACCTCGCCCCACGTGGGGCGTGCCGTCCCTCGCGCGCCGACGTCGACAGGTGCGTAAGGTCGTGATTCTCGTGGGATCGCGTGTGGCGTCGCGGTTGCACATCTCGCGTCTCGACTCTGGCGGGGAGTCGCGCCGAATTCGAGACACCGAGCGCGCACTCGCCGCTCCGAAGCAAATGATCTCGAGCACGGGTCGCAAGGAAGCGTGCCCGGCGGAGGGCGATACAGAATGTTCGGCGTTTACTCCGTGGTGGTGTTGGTCCTGATGTTGGCGGGTGCCGGTCCCGGCTTCGCGGCGGACGCACAGCCGGTCCCGGCGAAGCACGGTCACGTGGCGCAAGGAGCGAAACCCGCCAATCCGGCGTCGGCGCCGAGCGCGCCCAAGCTCTCGAAGCAGAGCCCGGCGGCAGAGTACACACCGAACGTCCGGTTCCGTCTCCGCACCGAGCTCGGCGAAGGCAAGATGGCGTTCGTCGGTGTCGGCGGCGACATCGAAGGCATCGTGAACCCGACGCTGCGCGTGAACGACGGTGACGTCGTGCAGATCAGTCTCGTCAACAACGACGGCATCGATCATGATGTGGTCTTCCCCGATTTCAAGGCGGGCACCGACCGCGTGAATCGCAAGGGGGCGAGCAGCGTGACGGTGTTTCGCGCCGACAAGGCGGGCGAGCACCCGTACTTCTGCTCGCTGCCCGGCCACCGGCAGGCGGGCATGGAGGGCAAGCTCGTGGTCGGTGGCGTGAAAGGCCCGGTGGTGGCGCTGCCGCCGTCGATCAGCATCGTCCGGAATCCGGCCGATTTGCCGCCCCCGCTGCCTGTCGGACCACCGCGCACGGTGACTGTCGATCTCGAGGGAGTGGAGCTCGTCGGCAAGCTCGCGAACGAGACCACGTACAACTACTGGACGTTCAACGGCAAGGTGCCGGGGCCGTTCCTCCGCGTGCGCGTGGGCGACACCGTCGAGCTGAACTTCAAGAACCGAGCGGATAGCCGCATGATCCACTCCATCGATCTCCACGCGGTGACCGGCCCCGGGGGTGGGGCGGTGGCGACGCAGGCGCCGCCCGGCGAGACGAAGTCGTTTCGCTTCAAGGCGCTCAATCCCGGGCTGTACGTCTATCATTGCGCGACCCCCATGGTGGCGAACCACATCTCGAGCGGGATGTACGGACTGATCCTCGTCGAGCCTCCACAGGGGCTGCCCAAGGTCGATCACGAGTTCTACGTGATGCAGGGCGAGCTCTACACCGATCGCCCGTTCGGTCAGCGGGGCCACGACGAGTTCAGCGTGGAGAAGCTGCTCGCAGAGCGGGCGGAGTACTTCGTCTTCAACGGCGCCGTCGGCGCGCTGACGTCCGAGCATCCGATGAAGGCCAAGGTCGGCGAGACGGTCCGGATCTTCTTCGGCGTGGGCGGCCCGAACGCGACGTCCTCGTTTCACGTCATCGGCGAGATCTTCGATCGCGTCTACAACCAGGCGGCGATCGGCTCGCCGATGTCGACGAACGTCCAGACGACGACCGTCGCCCCCGGCGGCGCCGCCATGGTCGAGTTCACGCTGGAGGTCCCGGGCCGCTACATCCTCGTGGATCATGCGCTCTCGCGGCTGGAGCGTGGGCTCGCCGGCTTTCTCATCGTCGAAGGCGAAGAGAACCTCGCGATCTTCCACTCGGCCGGCCCGCCGAGCATGGCGGGGCATTAGGCGTGGCAGGCGCCGGTCGGGACGACATCCTCGCCGCCCTTCGCCGCGTGATTGATCCCGAGATCGGGATCAATGTCGTGGACCTCGGCCTCGTGTACGAGGCCGAGACGGGGGATGGTCACGTGCGGGTCGTGATGACGATGACCACGCCCGCGTGCCCGCTCGGCGAGTCGATCGCCGAGGAAGCCAGGACTTCGATCCGGCACCACGTGCGCGGGGTGAAGTCCGTCGCCGTCGAGCTCGTGTCGGAGCCTCCCTGGCAGCCGTCGATGATGTCCAGCGCCGCACGGGAGCGACTCGGTCGGACGTGACCGAAGCCGGGATGCCAACGTCCCTGCGACGGCGCCAGCGCGCGCGCCGGCCCCTCATCGCGCTGGGTGTGCTCTCGCTCCTCGGCGGGATCGGCGGCGGCCTCGCGCGTCTCGGGTGGCCCCTGCCGACCACCGCCGGTCTCGTGGCGTTTCACGGCCCACTGATGGTCGCCGGCTTTCTCGGCACCGTGATCGGCCTCGAACGCGCCGTGGCGCTCGGGCGCCTCTGGGCGTACACGGCGCCCGTCGCGACCGGGCTCGGCGCCGTCGCCCTCGCTGCCGGCGCGCCGGGCGGCATCTGGCTGATGACGCTCGGCAGCGCCGTCATGGTGCTCGTGTTCGCCGAGATCTTACGAAAGCAGGTGGCGCTCTTCACCATCGTCATGGCGCTGGGGGCGTGCTCGTGGCTGGCGGGCCAGAGTCTGTGGCTCGGGGGGTCGCCGATTCATCGCGTCGTCTTCTGGTGGGTCGGCTTCCTCGTGCTCACCATCGCCGGCGAGCGGCTCGAGTTGACGCGGCTTGTCCGTCTCGGCCCGAAGAGTCGCGCTGTCTTTCTGGGCGCGATCATCGTCCTCCTGATCGGGCTCGCCCTGACGCCGCTGGCGCCGGACCCGGGCGTCCGACTTGCCGGCGCGGCAATGGTGGCGATGGCGATCTGGCTCGGAGTCTTCGACATCGCCCGGCGGACGATCCGGACGTCCGGAGTGACACGGTTCATCGCGGTGGCGCTGCTCTCCGGCTATGTCTGGCTCGGAGTCACCGGGCTCCTCGCCCTGCGGTTCGGAGGCGTCGCGGCGGGACCGCAGTACGATGCGATCCTCCATGCCCTCTTCGTCGGGTTCGTCTTCTCGATGATCTTCGGCCACGCGCCGATCATCTTCCCCGCGGTGCTGGGAATCCGCGTCGCCTACCGTCCGGCGTTCTACCTCCCGCTCGGCTTGCTCCACGCCTCGCTCGTCCTGCGAGTGATCGGAGACTGCGCGCCGTGGCTTCCGGGCCGTCGATGGGGCGGACTCTTGAACGCCGTCGCCATCATCGTCTTCTTCATGAGCATGGTGTATGGCATCCTTGCGTCGCGCGCCGGCGCCGAGGCCTCGCTCGCGCAGCCGACTGGCGCGAGAGCGCCAGTCTCCCGGCCGGAGACACCATGACTGCGGATAGAAATGCCTCGACCGAACTGGAGGGTGTCGTCGCCCAGTCTGCGCTCGTGGAGTACCAGCCGGGCGCCGTGGTCAGTCGCACGCTGGTCAAGAAGGCGGCCGGCACCGTGACCGCCTTCGCGTTCGACACTGGGGAGGGGTTGAGCGAGCACACCGCTCCGTACGACGCGCTCGTGATGATGATCGAGGGGGAGTCCGAGATCTCCGTCGCCGGCGCGCCCCACCGCCTGACCGCCGGAGACTTGCTGCGGCTCCCGGCGGGCCAGCCCCATGCCGTCAAGGCGGTCACCCGGTTCAAGATGCTCCTCATCATGATCCGGGCCCCGGCGGAGGATCGCGCCGTGCCGTGACCTCAGGGACTCAACGAGACGGGGAGGGGACGGTGGGCATCCGCACCCGCCACCACATGTTCACCACGAAGAGGCCGGTTCCGACGAGCTGCCCCAAGCTCGCGATCGCGATCAGCGCGTGCAGGGCCGGCGTGCCGGCGACGCCGGCGCTCACCTCCGCGACCGCGCGCAGCGCCGTGGTGACGGTGATCATCCAGTAGACCGCCTCGGCGAGCGCGGGACGGTAGCGCGGGTCGTCCTTCGCCGGGCGCGGGAACATCCAGGTCGCCACGCCCATGACCATCATCAGCACGAAGCCCACGAGCAGCAGGTGGACATGGGCCGTGACGAACAGGCGCGGTGGATAGATGCCCACCACGAACTGGGCGACGCTCACATAACCGCCGAGCGCCAGCCCGACGATCAAGAAGA
>WNGF01000706.1_pt1 | contig 53610 bp, 54 predicted proteins | sample 5400641 | NCBI WGS metagenome assembly WNGF01 (sample SAMN13153371, study PRJNA577476) | soil metagenome | isolation source: 80 cm soil or saprolite under grassland replicate 2 | place: USA:California | collected 2016-06-15 | reverse complement strand
ACGGCCTACTCCCCCTCACCCTGCCCTCTCCCCCGCCGCGGGGGAGAGGGAATTCCGTTTCCCGACCCTTCCGGTGGAGAGGAAATTTTGTTCCCTCTCCCTTCCAGGGAGAGGGTCAGGGTGAGGGTGGTGGGCCTCGACGCTCACTGGATGATCTCGTCCGCCCTCACGAGTAGTGATCGCGAGATCGTCAGCCCGAGGGCCTTGGCGGTCTTGAGGTTGATCACCAGCTCGAATTTCGTTGCTTGCTGCACTGGCAGGTCAGCCGGATTGGCCCCCTTGAGGATCTTGTCCACATAGAGGGCAGCGCGACGGAATAGATCTGCACGGTCAGGCCCGTAGCTCAGAAGGCCCCCGGCCTCCGCGTTCTCTCTCGGCCCAAACATCGTCGGCAGTTTGTGCTTGATCGCGAGTTCTGCGAGTTGCCTTCCCCCGCCAATGAACAGGGGCGTTGAAAGGATCAGAACTCCGCCGGCGCGTTCTTGGACGATAGCCGAGAAGGCACTGTCGAACTCTGTTGCGTTGCCCACGGCCACCGATTGAAGCCGGAGCCCCAGTCCTCGGCCCGCGACCTCGACTGCCTTCAAGCCCGGTTTATGCGAGGGCGTGGCTGGGTTCCAGATGACGGCAACGCGCGAGAGCCCGGGCACGGCCTCCTTGAGCAACTCGAGGGCTTTAACGTTTGTCTCCGTCATTATTATGGTGAGCCCGGTAATGTTGCCGCCTGGCCGCGAAAGGCTGGCCACGTGGCCGCTGCCGATGGGGTCCGCGTGGACCACGAACACGATGGGAATCGTCGAGGTGGCTCGCTTGGCCGCCCCGGCGTAGACAGAACTCGGGGCGACGATGACATCGACCTTGAGCCGCGCCAGTTCCTCCGCCAGTTCGTGGAGCCGATCGTACCGCCCCTCGCCCCAGCGGTACTCGATCGCGACGTTCTTGCCCTCGACCCAACCCAGATCGCGTAACCCTCGGCGGAAGCCTTCGATGGCATCCGGGTACACCGCCGGACTCTCCCACAGAAAACCGATACGGTAGACCTTCCCCGCTTTCTGCGCCACGGCGACAAGCGGCGCGGCGAGGACGGTGCCAACTATGCTTGCGATGAAGGTCCGCCGGTCCATCACTGAATCACTTCCGTCGCTCGGAGGAGAACGGATTGTGGAATTATCAGCCCGAGCGCTTTGGCGGTCTTCAGGTTAATGACGAGGTCGAAGTTCGTGGGCTGTTCCATAGGGAGATCGGCGGGCTTGACACCTTTAAGAATCCTGTCCACGAAGTAGGCAGCGCGTCGGTGCATTCCGGGATAGCTCGGCCCGAAGGACATCAGACCCCCCGCCTCCACCAATTCCGTGTACGCATACACCGTCGGCAGGCGGTTCCGGGCCGCGAAATCCACAATTCGGGCTCGGTGATGCAAGAAGAGGCGGTCGGCCAACATGACGAGCGCACCTGGCCGCTGGCTGCTGATTGCCTGGAAAGCGCGATCAAACTCTGATTCCGCTCGCACCGCGACAAACTCCACCTTCAGGTGCAAGACCTTCGCCGCCGCTCGCGCCTGCGTCTCCGAGGTCACGTGGAAGGCATTGGCAGGATTCAAGAGGAAGGCCACGTGCGAGAGTTTCGGAACGACTTCAGTGAGCAGCTCCAATCGTTTCCCCTCCAGATCCGGCGCAATCGACACCAATCCCGTGAGGTTTCCACCTGGCCGAGCAAGGCTGGCGACCAGACCCGAGCTAACTGGGTCGCCGACGGCCACCATGACGAGGGGGATCGACGTCGTCGCCTTCTTGACGGCGAGCGAGGCGGGCGTGCCGGCGGTGACGATCACATCCACCTTCAGGGCGATCAGCTCGGCGATGAGGGCAGGAAAGCGCTCATAGTTGCCTTCAGCCCATCGATACTCGATCAGGACGTTTCGGCCCTCGACATACCCGAGGTCACGCAGCCCCTCACGGAAGGGCCCGACCAGATTGGCCTCGAGGGCCGGCGTGGAGTTCCCGAGGAACCCTACCCGATTCAGTTTTCCTGTCTGAGCCCGGGCGGCCAGCGGCGCCCCAAAAGCCGCGAGCGTCAAGCCGCAGAGGAACGTCCGGCGGTTCACTGGATGACCTGGTCCGCCCGCAGCAGCAGCGATTGAGGGATCGTCAGCCCGAGCGTCTTCGCGGTCTTGAGATTTATTATCATGTCGAACTTCACCGGTTGCTCAACCGGGAGCTCGCCGGGCTTGGCGCCCTTGAGGATTCTGCCCACGTACACGGCAGCCTGGCGGTACATCTCGGGGATGCTGGCGCCGTAGAACATGAGGCCGCCGGCGTCCACGAACTCCTTGGTCGGGTACATGGCGAGCAGGCGGTGTTTGGCGGAGAAGTCAGTGATGCGCACGCGCGAGGAGACGATGAGCGCGTCGGCTGTCGTCATGAGTGCATCGGGCCGCTTCCCGGCGATCGCCCCGAAGACGCCCTCGAGGTCATCGGGCCCCCGGAACTTGTGGGGCTCGAGCCTCACGCCCAAAGCGGTTGCCCACCGTTGCGTCTCTTGGAGGGCCAGGACGCTCCCGCGATTGTCGGGATTGTAGATCAGCGCGACTCGAGAGAGCCTGGGCTGGGCCTCCTTGAGTAGCTCCAAGCGCTTCCCGTATTCAGGGCCGATGAACGCAACCCCTGTGATGTTGCCGCCGGGGCGCGCGTAGCTCGCGACGAGGCCCGCCTGATCGGGGAAGGCCACGCTGGCGAAGACGATCGGGATCGTGGACGTCGCTTGCTTGGCCGCCCCGGAGGCCGGCCCGCCCGCGGTGCAGAGGACGTGCACGGGGAGACGAACGAGCTCCGCGGCGAGCTGGGGGAGGCGTTCGACGCGCTCATCGGCCCAGCGGGCCTCGATGGTGATGGTCTGGCCTTCGATGTACCCGAGCTCGCGCAATCCGGTCCGCAGGGCCTCCAGGTTCGTGAGGCCATTGGCGGCCGAGGCGGATGATAGCCATCCGATCCGGTGCAGGCTCTTGGCCTTCTGCGCGTCGGCCGAGCGCGATGCGAGGAGAAGGCCGCCGGCGAGGCTGGTGAGAAACGCCCGCCGGCTGATCATTGGACCACCTCGTCCGCCTGCTGAAGGAGCGACTGCGGGATCGTCAGCCCGAGCGCCTTGGCGGTCTTGAGGTTGATGACCAGCTCGAACTTCGTGGGCTGCTCGACGGGCAGGTCGGCGGGCTTCGTACCCTTGAGAATCTTGTCCACGTAGGTCGCAGCGCGCCTATGCATATCAGCAAGGTTTGGCCCATAGGCCATAAGGCCCCCGGCATCGACATACGCCCTTTGTGGGTACACTGCCGGCAGCCGGTTCTTGGCCGCCAGGTCCGCGAGGCGTCTTCGCTCATTGGCGAACATGGCGCTTGCCAACACAGTCAGGGCACCCGCACGCGCCCTCGTCATGGCCGAGAAGGCCCTGTCGAAATCGGCGGGACCTCGCGCCTCAACGAATTGAAGCCGCACCCCCAGCGCCCGCCCCGCGACTTCTGCTTCCTTCAGCATGTCCTTTTCCGTGCGTTCTCCCTGGCCACCTGGATGCCAGAGGACAGCGACCCGGGTGACCCCCGGAACGGCCTGCGTGAGCTGTTCCAGACACTTGCCGACGAGCTCCGGGGCGAGGAAGGACAACCCCGTGACATTGCCGCCCGGCCGCGCAAGGCTGGTGACGAGCCCGCTCGTCACCGGATCGACAACACCAGCGAAGACAATGGGGACGATCCTGGTCGCCTGCTTGGCGGCGAGGGTGGCGGGTGTGTTTGGGACCACGATGACATCAACCTTGAGCGCAACTAGTTCGGCCGCAAGAGCGGGGAGCCGGTCGGCCTTCCCCTCGGCATCTCGGTATTCGATCACGAGGTTGCGGCCCTCGACGTAACCGAGATCACGCAGTCCTTGACGGAAGGCCTCGGGCAGGTGGGGGTTAACGCCCAGGATGGACGTCAGGTAGCCTATTCGAGCGATCTTGGCCGCCTGCTGGGCCTTATACTCTTGCGCGGCGGCCGCGGCGCCGATCGGTGCCAACGCGATGGCGACGCCCGTGAGGAAGCGGCGACGGGATATCACGGTGCGTCCTGAGCAGCGCGGGCGAGCGCCTGCGACGGGAACCATGAGGGAGAAGAAGAGAGAGGCGGCCACACACGACGGCCAGGAGCTTGCTGACCAGAGGACCTTGCTGGGCAGAGCCCCCGGAGGCTTACGCCGAGACTGTCCCGGTCGGCAAGAGAACGGCGCCAAAGGTTCAAGAGAAAGTGGCCCCCCGGAGGGCCGGTATAAGGCCAACCTGGCCGTTCCCGCTCCTCGGCTCGGAGTGCAAGGCCCAGAAGGAAGTGGACGAGTGCGCTACTACGTGGGAGTCGATTCGGCGATTGAGCGGCCGGACGGTCGGGTGGTGGACTTCCTGCTCGACCATGGCGTCGTCGTCTACCCCGTGAATCCCAAGGCGCTGGACCGGGCCCGGGATCGGTTTCGACAGAGTGGGGCCAAGAGTGATCCGTTTGACGCGCGGGTGCTGGCCGACTTCCTGCGCACGGATCACCCCCACCTCCAGGCCTTGCAGCCGAGCTCGGACGCGGCCCAGGAGCTCAAACTCCTCACCGAGGACTGCCAGCGGCACATCCGCCAGCAGACCCGCCTGGTCAACCAGCTGACGACCACGCTGAAGGCGTACTACCCGCGGGCGCTTGAGGTCGCCGAGTTGACGACGGCCCTGGCGCGGGAGTTCCTGCACGCCTATCCGACGCCGGCGGCCCTGACCGCGCTGACCGCACGCCAGTGGCAGCGGTGGGCGCGCGGACGGCGGTTGAGCGAGGCCCGCATCGGCGACCTCTGGGCTGTCCTGCAGCAGCCCCAGTTGCCCGTGCCGGCCCACGTGGTGCGAGCCAAGGCGCGGTTGATGCAGAGCTTGGTGGAGCAGTTGACCCCCGTCGTCGTCGCCGTCGTCCAGTACCGGAAAGCGATCGACGATTTTTTCGCGCGCATGCCGGCGGCACAGTGGGCGCGGACCCTCCCGATCGGTAAGCGCGGCATCACCGCGCCGACGCTCTGGGCCCGCCTGGGGGACGCCCCCGGCCGGTGGGAGTCGTTTCGGCACCTGCAGGCGCAGGCCGGCGCCGTGCCCGTAACGAAACGGAGCGGCAAGCAACGCGTCGTCCACTTCCGCTTCGCCTGCGACAAGTCGTTGCGGCACGTGGTCGACCAGGTGGCTTTCCTCTCGCTGCTCTCGAGTAAGTGGGCCCGGGCGTACTACGACCAGCAACGGGCGCGGGGCCACGCTCATCACCAGGCGCTCCGGGCGCTGGGCGCAAAATGGTTGAAGATCATCTTCGTCATGTGGCACCGCCAGGTCCCGTATGACGAGCAGTACCACTTGGCAACCATGACGCGCCAGCAGCTGCGGCAGCGTCAGAAACAAATCGCTTGACATGAACCAGAGAAAGTCTCGGCGGCGAGCGGCGCGGCGAGGAGGCCGCCAGCCAGAGTGCCGATGAACGCCCGCCGATCCATTACTGAATCACCTCGTCTGCCCGCAGCAACAGGGACTGCGGGATGGCGAGCCCCATCGTGCGGGCAGCTTTGAGGTTGACGATCAGCTCGAACCTGGTGGGTTCCTCTACCGGCAGGTCGGCCGGCCTCGTACCATTCGCAATCTTGTCGACGTAGGCGCCGACACGGCGCGCCATGTCCGTGGAGCTTGGGCCAAACTCCATCAGGCCGCCACCTCGGACGCCCTGCCCGAGCTCGAAAACCGTCGGCAGCTTGTTTTGAGTGACGAACTCGACGATCCGAGGCAGGTCGTTGCCCCTCAGGGGCCCGTAGAGGACGATGAGTCCGTCGGGCCGGCCCCGGCCGATTGCTGCAAAGGCCTGCTCGAAGTCGTCGGAGCTGGACACGCGCACGGACTGCACGGTGACCCCGAGGCTCGGCGCGGCCACCTCGATCTGCTGAAATCCAAGCGCCATCGACTTCAAGGTCGAGTTCCAGAGCACCGCCACACGGGAGAGGCCCGCGACCGCCTCCTGGAGGAGTTGGACGCGCTTGGCGCTGATCTCGGCGGCGTTGTAGCTCAGGCCCGTGACGTTGCCGCCGGGACGCCCCAGGCTGGCCACGATGCCGGTGGCGACCGGATCGGCAGTGTTGAACATCACGATCGGAACGGTTTTGGTGACCTCTCGGGCGGCCAGCGTCGGCAGCGTCGCGGGCGTGATCAGCACATCGACCTTGAGCCGTACGAGCTCAGCGGCGAGTGCAGGCAGCCGCTCCGGATTGCCCTGAGCGCTCCTGGACTCGATCACGATATTGCGCCCGAGCTCGTATCCATGCGCGCGAAGACCCTCGACCAGTGCGCGATCGATGGGATTCGAGGCCGGGTCGAACTTCAGGACAAACCCATACAGCACCCCGACGCGCAGAACCTTGCCCGCCGGCGGCCCGGCGGCGGCCGGCACCGTGAGGAGGACGAACCCGAGGCTACAGAGAAACGCCCGCCGGCTGATCACTGAATCACCTCGTCCGCCTGCTGAAGGAGCGACTGCGGGATCGTCAGCCCGAGGGCCTTGGCGGCCTTGAGGTTGATGACCAGCTCGAACGTCGTGGGCTGCTCGACGGGCAGGTCACCAGGCTTGGCCCCTTTGAGGATCTTGTCCACGTAAGTCGCTGCGCGTCGGGAGAGGTCAGCCAGGTTCGGGCCATAGCACATCAAACCCCCGAGCTCGACCGACTCCCGGAAGACGAACGTGCTTGGCAGCCGAGTCCGCGTCGCGAAGTCCACGATGACAGCTCGATCGGCATAGGCCACTGAAGTCCGCGAGACGAAGAGCGCCTCGGCTCGGGCGCGGCTGATCCGGGCGAAGGCCTCGGCGTACTCATGGGGCGTGAACTCGGCCAGCACCAGCGTCATGCCGAGGGCCCGCGCCGCCGTCCGAACGCTCTTTCCCCATGGGCTCTCCCACTCTTTGTCTCCCTTGCTGGCGAGATACGCCACGCGAGAGACTCCTGGCAGCATCGCTCTCAAGAGCTCCAGACGCTTGGCCTCGATCTCCGGCCCGACTTGGATCGTGAGCCCCGTGACGTTGCCGCCGGGTCGCGCGAGGCTACGAGCGAGCCCCGCCCCTACGGGATCGCTGCTGGACGCCATGACGATGGGGACGGTCGTGGTCACAGCCTTGGCTGCCTGCGCCAGCGGGTCAGTGTAGGTCACGATCACGTCCATTTTGAGGCGGACCAGCTCGGCAACGAGGTCGCCGAAGCGCTCGGGTCGGCCCTCCGCAGACCGGCGCTCCAAGATGAGGTTCTGCCCTTCCACATAGCCGAGGGCACGCAAGCCCTGCAGGAACGCTCTGGCGGCGGGGTTGGCAGGCTCGGGTCCAGCCGACTCTGAGAGCGGGGTCGCGGACGAGATGAGACCGACGCGGTAGACCTTCCCCGCCTGCTGCGCCTGGGCGGCGGCCGGCGCGGTGAGGAGGCCGGTGGCCACGCTGCCGATGAACGCCCGCCGGCTGATCACTGGATCACCGCGTGGCGCAGTCTTGAGCTTGATGCTCAACTCCTGTGATGCGAGCCGGCGAGGTCATGAGAAAGGCACCCCCGACCTTAGCGTCCCGAGCCGGAGTGGTCAAGAGACGCTGGTCGCTGGGCCAGGGGATGCAGCACGTCGATCGCCCAGCCCAGATCCAGGGGCTCCCCGAGCCAGTGGGGACACGTTGTCCGCGCGGTGAGGCGAAGGTTCTCCGATTCGTGGCGTGCGCGCAGAGCCTCGACGGGATCCTTTGGCACCGCGGCGGGTGCAGGCACCTCGGGCAGCGGCCGGCCGTCCGGCCGGCGGAAGCGGAGGGTCCCGTCGGGCCCGCGCGCCACCTGGTAGCCCTCCTCGTGCACCGCGCGGTGATGCCGGCGGCAGAGGAGGGTGAGGTTGGAGAGCGTAGTCAGACCCCCGTGGGCCCAGTGGCGGAGGTGATGCCCCTCGGCGAAGCGGACCCCACAGCCCGGGAAGCGGCAGCCCCGGTCCCGATGCTGGAGCGCCCGCCGCAAGGCAGGGGGAATCGTCCGCGTTCGGGCCCCGATCTCCCGCAGGCGCCCGGCCTCGTCGTGGCGCATCACCACCCGGCTGGCATCACAGGCCAGGCGTCGGGACGTTTCCGCGGAAACGCCCGTGCCCTCCTCGAGGACGGACTGGCCGGGCTGGTCCGGATCAGCCAGGACCGGGGCATCGGCCTGGACCACCACCTGGTAGCGCTCCCCCGGGGCGCCGGGGTCGAGCCCGTGATGGAGCGCCGTCTCGGCGAGCAGGGCCAGGGCATCGGCCTGCCGCTGGGCCATCGGGGGCGTTTCCGCGGAAACGTTTCCGGACCCGCATCTGCGTCCTGCGCCCGGGCCCGCTGGTACAGGACCTCGCGCGCGGCAGTGAGGGCCTGCAGGAGCAGGGCCCCGACCTCGGGCTCGAGCCGCCCCCGGAGCACCACCATGCCGTCTTCGTCCTGATGGAGGTGAAGGGCCCGGATCGCATGCCGCCGCGCCGTCTCCCGGGCCTCGGCCTGCCGGTCGACCTGCCGCCAACCGCGGACGATCCGCTCGACGTGGGCCGCGGTGCCCGCCCGCCCCACGGCCAGGAGGCGAGCTTCGGTCTCCGGCGTCGCCACGCGGCTCAGCGCCCGGACCTTGGCGTAGGAGAGCTCCCCGCGGGCCAGGGCCTCGGCCAAGAGCGGCAGTGTTCCAAGAGCGCGCGCCACCCGGACCCGCTCGCGGGCCGCGCCCAGGTCGAGCCCCACTCGCCAGGAGAGCCAGGTCGCACAGGAGCGGAAGCCCGTGTTCCATCCTCCTCGGGCATCGAACTCCCGGATCAGGGTGAGCAGGCGCGCGGTGGCGGCGTCGAGGTGTGCCGAAAGCTCGGCGATCTCGTCGCCGAGCCGGTCCAGCTCAGAGGCACGAGTGGCAGCCACAGACGGCGCAGCGATCGGCATGGCAAGCCCTCCTTCTCGTGCATCGACCCTACACCCTGCTTTTCGGGCTCGCGGAGAGCCTCCGGGAGGGGCGATCCCGGGAGGCGAAATGATTTTTGACTCGACCCCATTCGATGCCGCGCCGGTCGGCGACTGTGCGCCGCTGGGCGGCATATAACGCGCGCCGGCGCCGCATGAGCAATTCGCCCCGCAGAACCTGTCAAGTGGGAAAGCACGGGATCTAGCCTGCCGTGCGGGTCTGTTGCTATCCGGTGGGAGCCTCCGCAATTCCTCTCCCCTCTGGGGAGAGGGCAGGGTGAGAGGTCCTCACTGGATCACCTCGTCGGCCCGCTGGAGCAGCGACAGCGGGATCGTCAGCCCGAGGGTCTTGGCGGTCTTGAGGTTGATCACCAGCTCAAACTTGGTGGGTTGCTCCACGGGCAGGTCGGCGGGCTTGGCGCCTTTGAGAATCTTGTCCACGTAGGTAGCAGCGCGCCGATAATTATCAGCGATGTTCGGTCCATAGGCCATAAGGCCCCCGGCATCGACAAACTCCCTGTATGGGTACACTGTCGGCAGCCGGTTCTTGGCCGCCAGATCCACGAGGCGTCTTCGCTCAATGACGAACATGATGCTTGTCAACACAGTCAGAGCACCCGTGCGCGCCCTGGTCATGTCCGAGAAGGCCCTGTCGAAATCTTCCGGACCTCGCGCCTCAACGACTTGAGGCCGCATTCCCAGTGCCCGCGCCGCGACTTCTGCTTCCTTCAGCAGGTCCTTTTCCGTGCGTTCGCCGAGGGCACCTGGCTGCCAGAGGACAGCGATCCGACTGACTCCCGGAATGGCCTGCGTGAGCAGTTCCAGACCCTTGCCGACTAGCTCCGGGGAGAGGATGGACAACCCCGTGACATTGCCGCCGGGCCGCGCAAGGCTGGTAACGAGCCCGCTCGTAACCGGATCGGCAGCAACAGCGAAGACAATGGGGATAGTCTTGGTCGCTTGCCTGGCGGCCAGGGCGGCGACTGTGTTTGGGGCCACGACGACATCAACCTTGAGCGCAACCAGTTCGGCCGCGAGAGCGGGGAGCCGCTCGAGCTTCCCCTCGGCATCTCGGTATTCGATCACGAGGTTGCGGCCCTCGACGTACCCGAGGTCATGCAGTCCTTGACGGAAGGCCTTGTGCGTGTGGGGGGAAGCGGTCAGGTTGGGCGACAGGTAACCTATGCGAGGCACCATGGCCGCCTGCTGGGCCTCGGCGGCGAAGGGTGCGGCCACGAGGCCACCGGCCAGCGTGCCGATGAACTCCCGCCGCGTGGTCACTGGATCACCTCGTCGGCGCGCGCGAGCAGCGACTGGGGAATCGTGAGGCTAAGCGCCTTGGCGGTCTTGAGGTTGATCACCAGCTCGAACTTCGTCGGCTGCTCGACGGGGAGGTCGGCGGGCTTGGCGCCTCGAAGGATTTTGTCTACGTAGGTCGCCATACGGCGGTAAAGATCGAGAATGCTGACCCCGTACGCCATGAGGTAACCGGCCTCCGCGTGTTCCAGCTGCGGGGCGATCGACGGCAGGCGATTCTTTGCCGCAAGTTCCGCAAGTCGTGTTCGCTCGACAAAGAACATCGAGTCGCCGAGGACGATGAGGGCGCCAGCCCCCTCCTTTGTCGCCGCCGAGAAGGCGCCCGCGAACTCGCCCGGAGCGCGCGCTTCCAGAATCAAAAGCCGCACTTTCAAGGATCGCGCCGCGACCTCCGCCTCGCGCAAGTAGATCCGATGGGTTGAAGTGGTCGGATTCGAAAGGACTGCCACGCGGGAGAGTTTGGGAAGAGCCTCCGTGAGCAACTGCAGCTGTTTGCCGATCAGCTCCGGATTCACCAAGGAGAGTCCCGTGACGTTCCCCCCGGGTCTGCCCAGGCTGGCAACGAGGCCACTACCCACCGGATCGCCATGAAGAGCCACGATGGGGATCGTAGAGGTGGCGCGCTTGACCTCCTCAGCCGCTGGTGTCGGCCCCACGAGGATCACCTCAACCTTGAGCCGAACCAGCTCGGCCGCAAGCGCACGGAGGCGTTCGCGGCTCCCCTCCCAGGATCGCCACTCGATGACGATGTTCTGGCCCTCGACGTACCCGAGGTCCCGCAGCCCCTGGAGAATGGCGTCCCGGAAACGCGGGCCCGCTGGATCGGTCGGCGGGAGGTACGCGAGAATGCCAATTCGAAACACCTTCGCTGGCTGCTGCGCCTCGGCAGTACGCCATGCGGAGAGCGTGGCTGTGGCGCCGGTCACGAATGTGCGTCGATTCATTGCTCGATCACCCGATCCGCCCGCAGCAAGAGCGACTGGGGAATCGTGAGACCTAGGGTCTTCGCCGTCTTGAGGTTGATGCTCAGGTCGAAGCGCGTGGGCTGCTCCACCGGGAGATCGGCGGGACGGGCACCCCTCAGAATCTTCGCCACGTGACCAGCGGCGCGGCGGAACATGTCCGGATAATTCGGACCGTAGGCGATCAGGCCGCCTGCGCTCACGAACTCGGTGAACTCGCTGATCGCCGCCAGTCGGTGCTTCACCGTCAACTCGGCGATCTGCCGCAGATGACGATGGTGAAGGGTGGAGCCCAGCACCAAGAGTCCCTCTGCTCGCTCCCGGGTCATTGCCGCGAAGGCACCTTCAAACTCCTCGCTGTGCTGCACTGCGATGGGGCGGAGCCGCACCCTCAGGCCTCGAGAGACGACCTCGAGGTTTTCGAGCTCCTCGGCGTGCTTTTCGGAGCTCGGATTCCAGAGCACGGCCACTCGGGACACCGCAGGGACGGCCTCCTTGAGGAGCTCCAGCCGCTTCAGGGTCAGTTCGGGTGTGAGGAGCGATAGGCCCGTGAGGTTTCCTTCGGGTCGCGCAAGATTGCGGACGAACCTGGAGCCAACGGGATCGCTCACGCCGGCGAAGACGATCGGGGTCGTGGGCGCGCCCGCCTTCGCGGCCTCGGTCGCCGGCGTACTTCCTGTGAAGATCACATCTACTTCATGTTGCACGAGGTCGGCGACCAGGGCGGGAAGCCGGTCCACCTCTCCGTCGGCGGCGCGGACAACGATGACGACGTTCCGACCGTCTACATAGCCGTAGTCACGCAAGCCCTCCCGGAACGCCTCGTGAATCCTCGGTAAGTCGGAGGGACGAGCCGCGATGAGATAGCCAACCCGTGGTCGCTTCCCGGGATGCGCCGTGGCGATGGCAAGCGGAGTCAAGAGGACGCCCAGCGCTAGAACCACAATGAGCGGGCGTACCACGAAGCGCATGATCGGGTTCCCCCTCACCCTGCCCTCTCCCCAGAGGGGAGAGGGAAGAGAAAGGGAATGCACTGTTACTTGGGCACCACCTGGAGCAGCATGAAGCTGCGCACTTGCGGCGTCATCGGATAGGGCAGCTCGCCCTTGGGGCCGAACCACTTGTCGTAGAGCTCGAAGAACTTGCCCGACTCGATCCCCTCCATGAGGCCGTTGTTGACGGCGGCGCGGAAGTCGGACTCGTTCTTCCGCATGGCCATGCCATAGGGCTCGTAGGAGTAGAAGTCGCCCACGATGTCCCACTGCGCCGGGTTGGGCGCCTTGAGCTTGAGGCCGGCCAGCTGGATGCCGTCATTCGTATAGGCATCCACCTGCCCCTGCAGCAGGGCCTGGAAGGCCGCCGGCTGGTCGGGGAACTCGCGGAGCTGGGCCTTGGGGGCCTGCTCGCGGATGATCCGGGCATTGGTCGAGCCCTGCTGGGCCGCGATGCGCTTGCCGTCGATGTTCTTGATGCCCTTGATGGGGCTGCCCTTCTTGACCAGGAACTGGGCGCCCGTCACGAAGAACGTCAGCGAGAAGTCCACGCTGTCACGCCGGACGCGCGTGTCGGTCATGGTGCCGGCGATGAGATCAACCGCGTTCGAGGACAGCAGCGGGATGCGGGTCGGCGGCGTGGACTCCTTCTTCTCGATCTTGATCGCCTTGCCGATCTTCTTCTCGATCGACGGCTTGATCAGCTGGTCCACGAGATCGATGGAGAAGCCCACCCATTCGTTCTTGCTGTTCACGTAGGCGAAGGGCGGCGAGCCCGTGCGCGTCCCGATCGTCAGCGTGTCCGTGCGCGCGATCTTCTCCAGCGTGGTCTCAGCCAGGGCCGGCGCGACACCCGCGCCCAGCACCGCCAGAGCCATCACGACCGCCACCAGTCTCTTCAGCATGCCGATCCTCCCTTGGGAATGAGTTAATGCGACAGAATCTTGGAGAGGAAGTCCTTCGCCCGCTCGGATTTGGGTTTGGCGAAGAAGTCTTCCGGACGCTGCACTTCCACCACCTGCCCGTAGTCCATGAACACCACGCGGCTCGCGACGCGACGGGCGAACCCCATCTCGTGCGTCACCACCATCATGGTCATGCCCTCCTTGGCCAGGTCGGTCATGACCTCGAGCACCTCGTTGATCATCTCGGGATCGAGCGCCGAGGTCGGCTCGTCGAACAGCATGATCTTGGGCTGCATGGCCAGAGCCCGGGCGATGGCCACGCGCTGCTGCTGGCCGCCCGAGATATTGGCCGGGTAGGCATCGGCCCGGTCGGGGATCCGCACGCGCGCCAGCAGGCTCCGGGCGATCTTTTCGGCCTCGGTCTGCCCCATCCCCTTCACCTTCAGCGGCGCCAGCATGATGTTCTGGAGCGCCGTCATGTGCGGGAAGAGATTGAAGGACTGAAAGACCATGCCGACCTCGGTCCGGAGCTTGACCAGATTCACCCCCGATCCCGTCACCGCCTCGCCGTGGACGAGAATCTCCCCCTGCTGGATGGGCTCGAGCCGATTCACACAGCGGATCAGGGTGCTCTTGCCCGAGCCGGAAGGGCCGCAGACGACGATCACCTCGCCCGGGTCCACCGCGAGGTTCACGTCTTGAAGCACGTGCAGCTCACCGAACCACTTGTTGACAGCCTTGAACTCGATCGCTGCGGGCATGCCGGCTACTCGATGACCACGAGAACATCGCCGGGGTTGACCGCTTGGCCGACCTGGACCCGGACTTCCTTGACCGTCCCGGTCACTGAGGAGCGGAACTCGTTTTCCATCTTCATCGCCTCCAGCACGACGAGGCCGTCGCCGGGCTTCACTGCCTGTCCCGCGGAGACCTCGATCAGGGTGACCTTGCCCGGCATGGGGGCCTTGAGCACCTGCCCGCCAGCGATAGCTTTGGCGCCCCGCGTGCGAATGATGTAGCGCGTCTCTTCCTCAACGCGGATGCGGTAGCTCTCGCCGCCCACTTCCACCACGTAGGTGCCGTCGGTCTCGCTCACGTCCAGGGTGTAGGAGACAGCGCCCAGCAGCAGCGACCAGATGCCCTCGGCGGCCTGCCGCCCGTCCACCTCATGCGGTGCGCCGTCGACGGTCACCGTGAACCGGCCGCCCTCGCCGGTCACCTCCACCGGAATCGTCTCGCCGGCGAGCTGGGCCTCGAACTTCACCGGCCCCTCCAGCCCGGCTTCAGCCCCCGGCGCCACGCACTGATGGGCGGAGACTCGATCGACGCCTGGCGTCCGGCGCGGTCGTAGGCGGCCAGCGCCGCCGCGATGAGGGCCGCCGTGCGGTGCCGACCGGCGGCCTCCGGGCGGTCGCCATGCATGAGCCGCTCCATGAACCCAGTGGAGAGCCGCCCCGCTACGAAGTCCGGATGGGCCATGATGTGCTGCAGCACCGGAATCGTCGTCTGCACGCCCACCACCTTGTACTCGCCGAGCGCCCGCGCCATGCGCGCGATAGCGGCGTCGCGGTCCGCGCCCCAGACGATGAGCTTGGCCATGAGCGTGTCGTAGAAGCGCGAGACCGTGGATCCCTCGTAGACGCCCGAGTCGTCGCGCACCCATGGGCCGGCGGCGGGCCGCAGCCCCTCGATGCGGCCCGGCGAGGGCATGAAGCCCGCATAGGGATCCTCGGCATTGATCCGGCACTCGATGGCCCAGCCCCGCCACGTCACGTCGTCCTGGGTGAAGCCGAGCTTCTCCCCCGCCGCCAGGCGCAGCTGCTCCTTGACGAGGTCGCGCCCGGTCACCAGCTCGGTCACCGGGTGCTCGACCTGCAGCCGCGTATTCATCTCGAGGAAATAAAAGCGCCGGTCGCGGTCCACCAGAAACTCCACCGTGCCCGCATTGACATAGCCCGCCGCCGTAGCGATGCGACAGGCCGCCTCGCCCATCGCGCGGCGCATGTCCGGAGTCACGAAGGGCGAGGGGCTCTCCTCGACGAGCTTCTGGTGGCGGCGCTGGATGGAGCACTCGCGCTCGCCGAGATGCACGACATTGCCGTGGCTGTCGGCCAGGATCTGGATCTCGATGTGCCGCGGCTCCTCCACGTAGCGCTCGATGTACACCGACGCGTCGCCGAAGGCCGCGCCCGCCTCGGCGCGCGCCGCGCGCAGCGCGCCGGCGAGCTGGGCAGGCTCGCGCACGAGCCGCATGCCTTTGCCGCCGCCACCCAGCGCCGCCTTCAGCATCACCGGATAGCCGACCTCGCCCGCGACGCGCGCAGCCTCGACCTCGTCGGCCAGCGGCCGCTCGGTACCCGGCACGACCGACACCTGCATCTGGATGGCCGTCCGCCGCGCGGCCATCTTGTCGCCCATCACGCGGACGGCCGACGGCGGCGGCCCGATAAAGACGAAGCCCGCCGCCGCGCACGCCTCAGCGAACGCGACGTTCTCGGCGAGGAAGCCATAGCCCGGATGGATGGCATCCGCCCGCGTCGCGCGCGCGGCGTCGATGATCTTGTCGATGACGAGATAACTCTCCGTGGCGGGCGCCGGACCCAGCAACACGGCCTCGTCGGCCAAGAGCACGTGCAAGGACTCCCGGTCGGCCTCGGAGAACACGGCGACGGTGGCGATGCCCAGCTCGCGGCAGGCCCGGATGACCCGGACCGCGATCTCGCCGCGATTGGCGATGAGGACCTTCCCGAAGGCGGGGCTCACGGCGCAGGCATGATAGCAGGACCGCCAGGAGCGGGCAACGGCGGACAGGCGTGGGACCTAGCGGTTAAGCGACCGAATGGCCTCCTCGATGAACGAGGTGTCCACGACACCCCCGAGCGGCAGTGGGCGCTTCATGAAGCCATTGGCCGTCCACCACTTCATCTGCCGCTCGATGTCGGGAACGAGCAGCCGGCCGCTGCGGTCCTGAAAGGGGAAGCCCAGCCTGATGATCTCGGGCCTGGCGCCCGTGTACTGCGCGGTGATCCGCACCACCTCGTCGTAATTGGCGCCCGGCGCCGGGCGGCCGTCCTTCTGCCTCAGCGCGGCGTCGAAATAGTAGCGAGAGGCCTTGACATAGCCCTTCATGAAGGCCAGAGCGCGCGCGCGATCGGCGGCGAAGCCCTTCGAGTAGAAGACCGCCGCGATCTGCCAGGGATAGAGGTCGCCGGCCCAGGCCAGGATCTTCCCGAAGCCCTGGGCTTCGGTGGCGCCGGGAAACGGCTGGGGCACGAGAATGGCATCCACCTGCTTGCCTTTGAGTGCCTCGACGGTAGCGGGCATGGCCTGAAGCGGCACCACTTTCACGTCGCCCAGCGTGAGGCTGTCCTTCTCGAGGATATTGCCCAGGTGGTAATGGAAGGTGGAACCGAGCTGAGTGACGCCGATCCGACGCCCTTTGAGATCCTTCACGGTCCGGATGGCGCCCGCGTCCCAGAGCTCTTTCTGCACGACGATGCCGACCAGCGGGTAACCGGGCCACTCGCGCCCCTTGTCGGCCACGATCCAGAGCTGCTCGCCACCCAGCACGATATTGTAGAGCGCGGCCGTGAGGCCGGTGGCGCCCACGTCGAGCTGGCCGGCGGCCAGCGCCGTGGCGATGGGCGCGGCCGCCTGGAAGTAGACCAGCTCGGGCTCGATCCCGAACTCCTTGAAGAACCCCTTCTCGACGCCGATGAAGATGGGCGCGGACGAGGTGAGCTTGAGCACGCCCACTTTCGCCGTGGGCTGGGCGGCCGCACTGCCGGGACCGGCCAGCAGCGCCGCGAGCAGCAGCGGGAGCAGACGTCGCATCAGGAATCCTCCATTACGTGTGGCGCCAGGGAATCACGGCGCGCTCGAGGCTGGCAAGCCCCCAGTGCGAGAGCAGCCCGAGCAGCGAGAGCACGGTGAGGCCCACCATGAGCTTGGTGGTCTCCATGAGATTGCCCGCCTGGGTGATGAGGAAGCCGATGCCGGACTCGGCCGCGATCTGCTCCGCCGCGACGAGCAGGAGCAGGGCGGTGCCGGCGCCGAGCTTGAGCCCGGCGAAGACCATGGGCAGCGCGGACGGCACGACCACCTTGCGGATCACGCTCCACCGTCCCGCGCCAAAGGAGACGGCCGCGCGCACCAGCAGCGGATCCGCCTGGCGCACGCCGGCATAGGTATTGATCGCCATGGGGAAGAAGACCCCAAGGGCGACCACCGCGACTTTGGAGGCTTCGCCGAGGCCGAGCCAGAGGATGAGCAGCGGCAGCAGCGCGATCTTGGGAATGGGAAAGGTGGCCGCGATGATCGGCTGAATAATGGCCTCGGTCATCGAGAAGAAGCCCACCGCCACGCCCACCGAGATGCCCAGTGTCGCTCCCACGCCGAAGCCCAGCAGCAGGCGCTTGAGGCTCACGCCCAGATGGACGGCGAGCTGACCCGAGCGGGCCATGTCGCCGAATTCCTGAATCACGCCCAGCGGTGACGGCAGGAACAGCGCGGACACCCAGCCGGTTCGTGTCAGCAGCTCCCACAGCACGACGAGCCCGATCAGAGCCAGCGCGCGGACGACCCGGTGCTCGCGGCGGCGCAGGAAGGCCGCGCGGTCGTGAACCACCAAGCGCTCGCCCGCCATCACGCCTGCCCCTCGGCAAGCGCGGCCTGGGCCTCGGACTTGATCAGGCTCCAGATGCGGTCCACCGCTTTGACGAAGGCGGCCTCGCCCTGCTGGGCCTCGGTGCGCGGCCGCTTGAGCGGCACCGGCACGACGTCCAGCAGCCGGCCCGGGCGTCGCGAGAGGACGGCCACCCGGTCGGCCATGAAAACGGCCTCTTGGATATTGTGGGTGACGTAGAGGATGCTCTGGCGCGTTCGCTCCCAGATGCCGAGCAGCTCTTCCATCATGAGCGTCCGCGTCTGGGCGTCCAGCGCCGAGAAGGGCTCGTCCATCAGCAGCACCGCGGGCTCGACGGCCAGCGCGCGGGCGATGCCCACCCGCTGCCGCATACCGCCCGAGAGCTGATGCGGATATTTCGACTCGAACCCTCCGAGCCCCGTCATGTCGAGCACGCGGCGCGCCCGCTCGGCGCGGGCGGCGGCCGCCAGCCCCGCCTCCTCGAGCCCGAACTCCACATTGGCCTGCACCGTGCGCCAGGGAAAGAGCGCGAACTCCTGGAAGACGGTGGCCGAGGGCGGGCCGCCCGCCCGCTGCTCCCCCTCGAAGTAGACCTCGCCGGCGGTGGCCGGAAGCAGCCCAGCGATGATATTGAGCAGCGTGGATTTGCCGCATCCCGAGGGCCCCAGGATGGCGACGAATTCCTCGGCTTCCACGGTGAGGCTGATTCGCTCGAGTGCCACGACCTCGTGGCCGCTGCGGTCGCTGAAGGTCTTGGACAGCCCGTCGACGATCACTTTCACCGACCGGCAGCCCGCAGTCGGAAGCGCTGGATCTTGCCGGTCGCCGTCTTCGGGAGGTCGGCGACGAAGTCCACCCAGCGCGGGGCCTTGTAGCCGGCCAGCCGCTTCTTGACCAAGGCCCTGATGTCGTCAGCGACGGCATCGCCCGGCGCGGTGCCCGCTTTCAGCACGCAAAAGGCATGGGGCTTGGTGAGCCCGTCGCCGTCCGGACGGCCGATGACGGCCGCCTCGAGCACCGCCGGATGCTCCATCAGGCAGGCCTCGACCTCGGCTGGCGACACCCACATGCCCCCCACCTTGAGCATGTCGTCGGCGCGGCCGCAGAAGTAGAAGTAGCCGTCGGTGTCCTGATAGAACATGTCGCCGGTCCGCAGCCATTCGCCGAGCATGGTGGCCTTGGTCCGCTCGTGGCGGTTCCAGTATCCGGGCGCCGTCGAATCGCCCTTGATGAGCAGATGGCCCACGCCACCCGTGATCACAGGCCGGCCTTCGTCGTCCAGGAGGCGGGCCTCGAAGCCCGGGATCAGCTGCCCGCACGAGCCCGGGCGGACATGGCCCGGCCGGTTCGCGATGAAATCGTGAAGCGCCTCGGTCGAGCCCACCACGTCCAGCAGCTCGTGACCGAAGCGCGACTTCCAGGCATGGAAGAGCGCCGCCGGCAGCGCCTCGCCCGAGGAGACGCAGAACCGAAGCGATGAGAGATCAAACCGGCGCTCGGCGCCTTCGACCTGGAGCAGCCGCGTGTAGACCGTGGGCACGGTGAAGAGCAAGCTCGGCCGCTCGGCCTGGATCAGCTCGAAGATTCGCGCGGCGTCGGGCCGCTCGGGCACGAGCAGCGAGGCCGCGCCGCTGAGCGCGGGAAAATAGAGCGAGTTGCCCAGGCCGAAAGCGAAGTGGAGCTTGGACACCGAGAAGATCAGGTCGTCGGGCCCGATGCCGAATACGCCCCGGCCCACCAGCTCGGCCGCGCAGAGGAGGTCGTGGTGCAGGTGCACGGCCGCCTTGGGGCGCCCCGTCGTGCCCGAGGTATAGAGCCAGAGCGCGGTGTCGTCGGCGCTCGTGTCCGCCGCGCCGAGCTCGGGCGAGGCGCGCTCGAGCAGCCGCTCGTAGGCCAGCGCGCCGCGCGGCGTCCGCTCGAGCGCGATGACGGCGGCGAGCCGCGGGCATTGCTCGCGGATGGCCAGGATCTCGCGCGCCGCGCCGGGGCCCGCCACCACCACCCGCGCCCGGCTGTCGTTGAGGAGAAAGGCATACTCATCGGCCGTGAGCGCCTCGCTCACGGGCACGGGGACGGCGCCGATCTTCATCGCGCCCCAGAAGGCCTCGGCGAATTCCGGGCAGTCGGGCAGCGCGAGGAGCACCCGCTGCTCCATCTCGATGCCCTTCTTCAGCAGCGAGTTGCCGAACCGGCTCGCGCGGAGGGCGATCTCGGTATAGGTGATGGCACGGCCGCGATAGCGGAAGGCCGTGCGTCCGCCTCGGCCCTCGCGCGCGTGGCGGTCGAGGAAGAAGTCGGCGGCGTTGAAACGCTCTGGCACCTGGACCGCAGCCGTCATGGCAGGCATGGCGCCCCGCCCGTCAGACGCGGAGCGCAGGCTATTCTACCCGAGCCGGTGGGCCGTTGACACCCTCTCGCCGGCTGAGAGGCCGGAGACGGCGCTGAGACCACCAGCGCCTCAGCTCGGAGCGCCACCAATACGCTGAGCGCAGCCAGCGCGGTGGCATGACAGAGTCATCGACGATCCAGTAGTCGCGGACTCGGCCTTCGTGCAGCTCTCCGCGACCGTCGGCAAGGGTGACGACGCATTCGAAGGGAATCTCCCAGGCAGTAGCGAAACGATGATGCGCGAACCGATCCTGCGGCCGGAAGACTATTGTCATCGTCGCTGAGCGGAGGGTGGAGGGGTCGATCTTCTGGCTGGCCAGGAGTCTCGGAAACCATGCGACATAGGCTGCCACCGAGGCCTCGACCGGTCCCCAGAGCAGCTGTCGCGGCAGCGCCTGTCCAGAGAGGAGATCCACCGACAGCTGGGGCCGTCCGGTCGCGACCACCAGCCGGGCAAGATGACTCATGACATAGTCGTCGCCGCGGTAGTTCATGAGGCTGACGAAGGAATGCCCGAAGTTGTGCGCGGCGCTCTTGATCGCCTTGTACTTCATCCGTTCATGTCCGTCTACCGAGATGGACGCTCAGCCCTGGTGAAGCCGGCCGCTGTCGCCGCTTGCCAGCCGGCGCTCGAGATCGCGCACCTGCGGCTCGACCTCCGCAGGCTCCACCATTCGCGCCCCGCGAATACTCGCGAGCAGCCCCTCACATCGCGCGCCACAGCGCCGGCGAGCGCCGGTGAAGGGACGGATCTGGCAGTCAGCGGTGACTCCTCGCGGCCACCGCAAAGGCCAGAAAGTACCGATCCAAATCCTCCAGCGTCGTGCCGTACTCGCCGCCTCCCGCCGCGGCGTCGCAGAGAAACTCCCGTGCCCGCGCGATCTCCCGCAGCCGGTCGCGCCAGCGCGGGTCGGCAAGCGTGAGATCCAGCAGCTCGAGCGCGCGCTCAAAGGCTCCCGCCATGAGGCGCTCGTCCCGATCACGCCAGCGGCGCATCCGCCCCACCTCGCTGCCGACATTGGCGAGCTGCTCCGCCAGCGAGAAACGTGACCACCGCCCCGCCGCAAGCTCGGGATGCCGAGCAGTCGTCTCCGTCACCGCGTGACCAACCTCTCGATGATGTCGTTGATCTGTTGCCGCAGCCCGGCGTCCTCTACGCCGCGAGACCGATTGCCCTGGGCCGGGCGCACATTGATCATGGAATCGAATTCGACGAAGTCCGATCTCGGCCGGTCGGGATAGAGGTTGATTCCCCACAGGTCTGCCTGCCGCGCACCCTCTTGAAGGAGGAGAGCCTCTTCGTCGGCATGGAGCTCACCGCCGATCGCCACGACCCCGCGTCGCACGTCAACCACCGCCTTGACAAAGTCACCGAATTGCTCCGCGGCCATTCGTCGCAACTCACCAAGGGGGACGGGAACACTCATGATCTGGAGCGGCATTACGCCTTCTCTTTCCTGATTTCGGCGATCTTGCGGTCGCGATCGTTCCTCAGCCGCTCCATGTCACGCCGCAGCTCCTCATTCAGCTGTTCCACGTCCTCGTGGGTGCGGGCGCCGGCGAGCGCGGCCCGGTGGAGGATCTCGCGCTCGGCCACCTTTGCCTGGTGGAACTGGCGAACCTCAGCGATCGCGGCCTTCTGCTCATCGGTGAGCGGGCGCTCCCCGAGGCCGGCCGCCTGGTCCTTCTTGCGGAGGCGCTCCATCGCCAGCTCATACGCGCTCTTGGGGGTGTCGTCCTTCATCTGGCGTAGTGTAACCCGAGGACGTTGGTGTTCATTCAGGGAGGAGTTGGACTTCGTACTTGCCCACCCCGCGAAACGAGAGAGCCGCCACGATGAGCACGATGCCGGTGAACCAGAAGAGCCGCGGATAGCTGTACCACCAGTCGGTCAGGATGCCGATCACTACCACGATCCCTGCAATGACGCCTCCGACGAGGAAGTCCCCTGCGCGGAGGCGCCGGCGAGCCACGTGCAGTTTTGCCCCACAGCCGCAGACCCACGGATCGCGTTCAAGGGTCGGCCGGGACACAGGCCAGAACAGGCGCACCTTGGAGCGCCAACGGCCGCCGCCAAAGGCTCGCTCGGCTATGCCGGCCGCAAGCCGTAGCGACCAGTCCCGCCCGCATTCCGGGCATTTCGTCCAGCTGAGGATCCACACCTATCTGACCTCCGCCGGAACGGCGCCTTTTCGAATCGCGGGCACCACGGGCGGCTGGCCGGTTTCCTTCAGGATGCCTTGTGCTTCCGGGGAGAGCAGAAACCCCACGAACCGGGTTGCGTCCGCCACGTTCCGGGCCGTTCCCGGGACGACGGCGGCATTGCGGATCGCTTCGCTCATATTGACGCTCTCGGGAAAGCGAACGATGTCCACATCCCTGCGCGCCGCGACGGCCGCCGAGTAATACACGATCCCGGCGTCCGCTTTGCCTTGCCTCACCGCGTTGACCGTGTCCGGCACCGTCGTTGGCTTGCCGGCCTCGGTCGCCGCGCCGTCCACGATCTTCTGTGCGAGCTCGGGCCGTCCTTCCAGGGCCGTCGCTCGCTTGAGGAACTCGATGGTGCGGCCGGTCGCCAGGTCCTTTTCGCCCGTCACCCGCACGACTCTGACCCCGGGTTTCGAGAGATCGCTGGCGTGCCGGATTCCGAGCGGATTGCCCCTCGCGGTAATGATCACCATTTCGTTCGCGGAAAACACCACATACCACGAGGCCGCATCCTTCCCGGACCCAGCGATATGCTTGTTCATCAAGTCCTCTTCGATAACGGCCGGGGAGGACGGCGCGAACACGTCGCACGGATCCCCCTTCAGGATCCGGGCGGCAAGCAGCTTTGACACCCCGGAAGTGAGATTGATGGTCACCCCCGGATGTTTCGCCTCGAATGCCTTCTTGAGCTCCCGCATCGGGCCCGCGAGCGAATCCGCATGGAAGATGTCCAGCTCTGCGGCCATCGCGTCGGCGATGGGAAGAGCAGCCAGCGCGGCCAGGAGCAACAGGAACCGCGCGCATCGAGCCGTGCGCTCTTTTGTTGCCTGCATCGTCCCTCCCGCTTGGTCAGGTGAGTTGCGCGGTATTAGAGTTCACCGCCTGGTTGCCGCTTCGCTTCAGGCATTTCGAGTACTTGACCAGATCATTCAGGAACTCCTCCTTGTCTGTCGGAGAGATCAGAACATTCACGTTCATCCCTCTCTTCTGATAGTGAATCTGGATCCGATCCAAAGATAAGGCCGGTGCCTTCCATACGGCTCGGCTTGGCGCCGCGGTCCGGATGCTGTCGAGAGGAACACGCCACCGAACGATGCCCATTCGAATCGTGAGCAACCCTTCGGAGATGTCGTAGTAGAGCGGCCACGACATGAGACCGATGAAACCGGCAATCAGAAGAAACAAGCCTACGGCCCACCAGGGCACGTTTCGATTGTGGTTCAGAAGGCCGAGAACCAGGTAGGATACGGCGTAGAAGAGAGCAAGCAACAAGAGAAACACCAGCCACCAGTCAACCTTCGAGTAGTGTCGCGTCATTCCACGTGCGATCCTGCGCCGGGAAAGCAGGGTGCGTCAAGGAGGGCGCCGACAGGGCGCCGTCCCCCTGGGCGTTTACGTCAGGCGATACTTCTTCTCCGCCTCGGCCGGCAATTCGATTCCGTGCCCCGGCCGCTCGGAAAGCCGGAACGCGCCGTCCTCGCACTTGGGCATGCCCTCGAAGAGATCGGCCGGCGCCCAGTCGATCCACTCGACGAGGAAGGCGTTGGGCAGCGCGGCCGCGACGTGCAGCGACAGCTCGTGCACCACGTGCGGGGAGACGGCGACCTGGTGGGCCGCCGCCAGCTGGCCGATGCGGATCGTCTCGGTGAAGCCATTGGCGCGGCAGACGTCCGGCATCAGGTAGCGGGCGGCGCGCCGCTCGATGAGCTCACGGAACTCGAAGCGCGTGTAGTTGTTCTCGCCGGTGGCCACCGGGATCCGGATGGCGCTCGCCACCTCGGCGCAGGCCGCCGGGTCGTCGGCCAGCACCGGCTCCTCGTACCAGACGAGGTCCAGATCGTCGAGCAGCTGCGCCTGGCGGATCGCGCCCTGAACATCGAGCTTCTGGTTGACGTCCACCATCATGCGCACGCCATCCCCGAGCGCCTTGCGGACGGCCTCCACGCGCTGGCGGTTCACGCGCGGGTCTGGGTGGTGGATCTTCATCTTGTAGTAGCGACACCCGGCGGCCGCGTAGCGCTTGGCCTCGCCGATCAGGTCGTCGATCGAATACGACCCCCAGCCGCCGCTGCCGTAGGCGTCCACGCGCTCCGCCGTCGCGCCCCAGAGCTTGGCGAGGGGAAGATTGGCCGTCTTGGCGGCGAGATCCCACAGCGCGATGTCCAGCGCGGAGAGCGCGTACCCGGCCAGGCCCACGCGTCGGATGCCGCGGTCGGCGCGGAACATCTTGTCCCAGAGCCGGCCGACGAAGAGTGGGTCCTCGGCGATGAGGAGTTCAGCCAAGCGGCGGCAGTAGCCTTCGACGGCTTCCGAGCCCCTCCCGCCGAATACCAGTGAGTAGCCCAGTCCCTCCGGCCCCGAATCGGTGTGAATGCGCGTGACGACCAGGCGATGCTCCGGGAAGTCCAGCGCGATGGGCCTGATGGTCGGAACGCGGAGCGTGAATGTGTCGATGCCGATGATTTTCATGGGTGTGGTCCCTGGCGTCCATAGCCTTGAGTGAAGCTGTTCAGTTCCAGCGTGGTCATGGCGTGGTCGAGGTCACCGTATGTGCCCTCATCCTCAGCCTCCCGGACCCAGCCAAGGTCGCGCAATCACCTTAAAGAATTGGTCAATGAGGGGGCCGGAGCCGGAGCCGACGCCCAAAACCCCGCGGAGCTATGGTAGCCGAAGGCGGACGACCAGGCGAGCGGGTGGCGGCGGGACGCTTCGCCGACAACTGCTTGACTCGGCACCTCTTCAGGCGGATCATTCGCCCGGCTGATCATGCGACACGGAGGGGCGCGGATGAGATTCGCGATGATGGCACTCCTCGTCCTGGGTCCGCTGTCCCCCTCTGAGGCCGCCGGGCCGGTGGGGAAGGTCGTGATCGCCCAAGGCCCCGCGGACATTCAGCGCGCTGGATCGGTGAGCTCGGCGAAAGCCCAAGATGCCGTCTTCGTGTTGGATCGCCTGACAACGGGCGAGCGGGCGTACCTGCGCGTGCTGCTCGGGACGGTCAGTGTCGTCACGGTGCGCGAGCTCTCGCTGCTGACGATACAGGAGAACCCTGATCTGGCTCGAATCGAATTGAAGGGCGGGAGCGCCTTCATCTCGGTCGCTCGTGGCCGGATGAAGCCAGGTCAGGAAATCCGGATTCAGACGCCTCATGCGGTGGCAGCCGTGCGCGGTTCAACCTGTGTGGTGGCCGTGCAGGCGGATCGCTCCGCTGTCACCGTGCTCAACGATGTGTGCAGCCTCAACCAGAACGTCCTGCATCGGCTTGATCGTGGTGAAGTCGACGCGCTCGGTCACTTCACGCGCTCTCGGATCACGGAGGAGCAAGCCTTGCAGTTGCGGGCAAGCTTCAAGCCGCCGCTCCCAACACCGAAGCCTGATCCCAAGGCGGCACTGTCTGGGCTGGGTCCGACCTTTCTCGGTGATCGCGACGAGCCCAAGGGGGACAGAGATCTTCTTGTGCCCGCTTTCACGCTGCATCCGCCCGGCCAGCCACTGACGGTTACTCCAGTAGAGCTACCTCCGGCAGAACAGCCGCCCGCTGTGATCCCTCCGGTGATACCGCCGGTGATTCCACCCGTGATTCCCCCGATTACCACAACAGGCTGCGTCAGCCCGCCATGTGGTGCGGGCATCGGGTCAGGTCCGTCCAATACACCGAATCCCTTCGCGAAGGATCAGGCAGGCGGTAAATCACCTGCGAGTCCACCAGGACTAGGGAAGAAGTAAGCCCCCAGCCGCAGCACAGGTCCTTGACTGCGCTGATGCGCACCCCACTGGCTGCTCAGCGCGTGCTAGACGCGCGCGAGGGCTAGGATGCGGGTGAGGACGCGATCGGAGTCGAGATGCTCGCGCGCGAACTCCCGCGCCGCGACCGCATGTCTCGCATAGTCTCGCTGGACTGCCTCGAGGCACTGCACCGCACTTGCGAGGTCGGTATAGGTGAGCAGCCCCAGGCCTACGGGGACATGCCGACCGAGGCCCGTATCCTCCATCACGACCGGCCGCCCGGCGGCCAGATAGCAACCGCTCCGGTCGCTGAACCAGCCGCTCTTCCCGAGGGAACAAATCGATCTCACGGGAGAGAACTCGCCTCGCGATCCGTGAATGTAGCGGCGATACGAGTCCGGATCTCCGACTCGCTCGCGGGGGGAGACAACGCGCCATCCATTGGCGCGCAGCGCCGGGAGTTCGGGATCCGAGTCGGCGATCGACAGGCACAGCTCGATCGGCATTGAGACTCGCCGGGGAAGGTCGATCACGGCCTTGAAGGCCTCCGCCTTCTGCGCGTACCACACGCCTTGCCATTCGACCCAGCTGTAGTCGCGCCAGTTCGCCACAGTCGTGAAGGCGGGTCCGGGGACCTCGTCTGTCGCCCATTCCGAGAGCACGATCGGCGGCAGGGTCTTCTCCCAGCGAACACCGCAGGTCGGAAAGGGGCAGCCCGGCTCGCCGAGATTCAGGCCGATCGTGAGATAGAGGTCGTATCCCCGCAGGCGCATGTCGACGCCGTACCGCTCCTGCCAAATCTGGGTATGGCCCGGGTCCAGATCGAGGTACACACTGCGGCGCACACGACCGAGGACAGCGGTGTAAGCGCCAAACTGGTTGAGGAAGAGATCCACGTCTGCGGCGACCGTGTCGATGTCCTCGCGGGAAAGGCCGACGTGGGCCGAGCTGCCGACTTCCAACAGCGCGGCGCGGTCACCCAGGTCGAAACGGTCGATCAGCCGGCGGAAGGACCGCGCATTGGCGCTCTCTGAGAACGACGCCGGCTTGAGGTTTTCATCCAAGAGGTCCTTGCCCTGGCGCTCCTCGACGTAATAGACGTCGAACCCGAGACGCCGAAAGCCGAGAACCCACTGCAGGAACGCCCAGGCATTGCCACCATAGCCGACAGGATGTCCGGCGATGGAACCCGAGAAGAGAATGCGCTTCGCCGTAGCGGCCTCCTGTCAGACCTCAGCGCTCGCAGGCGGCCAGCAGTTCGGTGAGACGCTTTCGCGAATCGAAGAACGCCTCCGCCAGCTCCCGCGCGGCGCGGCAATGCTTTTCGTAGTTGCCGTCGATCTCCGCGACTCCCGCCACGGCCTCTCGCATGTCACGGAAGCCGAGCAGCCCCCGGCCGGTCGGGAGGCGCTCACTGAAACCGGTCTCCTGGGCGAGCACGGGGCGGCCGCTGGCGAGGTAGGCGATACTCCGATCGCTGAACCATCCCGTCTTCATGGCGACGTGGATGGGCTTGGCGCACATGAACTCGGCGCGCGAACCGCGGATGTACTGCTGATACTGCGCCGGGGAGGCGCTCACCCGATGGGGGTCGGCGACTCGCCAGCCGTGTTCCCGAAGCAAGTTGCGGTCGCGCGCCGGATCAGCGGCACCGATGTTCGCGGCCAGCTCGAACGGCCGATCGGCGAGCCGCGGCAGATCCAAGTATTCGAGATAGGCCGCCCGCTTGGAGACACTGATGAGCCCTCCCTGCCAGACGAGCTCGTCCCACGTCCACTGGGTGACCGAGGTGAACGCCGCTCGCGGCCCCGGGTCCGGCGCCGGCTGCCACATGGGGAGGTAGATGAGCGGCTCGAATGTCCGCCACGTGAGGCCCTGCGTGGGAACCGTGCAGTCCGGCGCATGAAGCCGCGCCCCGATCGTCAGGAGAACGTCGTGTTCGTGGAACGCAAGGTCCCAACCGAGAGCCGACACCTGGAGATGCCCGGGGTCGAAGTCCAGCAGCACTCGCCGCTTGAACATCGACAGCAGCGGCGGACGCACCAAGCAGCAGAAGTTGAGGAGCAGGTCGGCGCTGCGGATGATCTCGCCCAGATCCGCACGGGACCTTCCGAACAGCTCGCATTGCTCGAGGGGCTGGACGTCAACGTTGCCGTCGGCGTTCCCGTTGAACAGCAAGACGGCGCACTCGCGCTCGAGGCCATAAGGCGCCAGGCGCTGGAAAAAGTCCTGGATGACGCGTTCATCCTGCCCACGGTCGCCGCTCGAGACCATGAGCTCGATCCAGAACACATCGTGACCCAGCGCCTTTAGACCGAAGGGATACTGCAGGAACCAGGCCCAGTGGCCGCCGCCTTGCTGATAGTTCACCAAGCGACCACTGCCGAGCACGATCCGCATGCCGAGCCGGCCCTGGTTCTCGGGACGCGGACCTTACAGCCGCGAGGTCCGCACCCGCGACAGTCGTGGAGGAAAATTCCAGAATTCCCGTTCAGAGCGGGGACGCCACCTCTCAACGATGCGACCACGCTGTGCTCATCGTACAATCCCAGTCCGAGCTCCGCAATGAATACGGGCTCGACTCGCTGCGGGACTGAGCCCGCGTGATGGGCAGGGCATTCATTTTAGAGCTTCGGGCCGATCTCCGAGGCGAAGAGCTCGAGCTGCTCAAGCTCGTCGAAGACGGGATTCAGCATCAACAGGCCCGCGCCCGCGGCCACGACCTGCTTCAGCGCCTCCACACATTCGCCGGGCGGCCCCCACACGGAAACCTCCTCGGCCATCTGCGCTTTGCCATAGAAGGCGCCGAACCACTCGCCGAGGCGCTTGCCCGCCCGCGCCTTGTCGCGGTCCACGGCGATGTAGACCCGCTTGGCGACGGGGAAGGTCGCCGGGTCGCGCTTGGCCTCGGCGAGCAGCCGGCGCAGGAGCTTTACCTCGTCGGCGAACTTGGCCGTCGAGAGCGAGCCCGCGCCCATGAAGCCGTCGCCCAGCTCGACGGCGCGCTTGAGGGCATTGGGATGGTGGGCGCCGAACCAGAGCGGCGGATGCGGCTTCTGCACGGGCTTGGGCTCCTGCGGCAGATTCTTGAGGGTGAAGAATTCGCCCTCGAAGGTCACGCGCGGCTCGGTCCAGAGCCGCTTCATCACGCGGATCCCTTCGGCGAAACGCGCGGCGCGCCGATCCGGCTTAAGGCCATAGGCCGGATAGACGGCGGGCTGGCCTCCGAGCCCTACGCCGACCATGAGCCGGCCCCCGCTTAGATGATCGAGGGTGGTCAGGCTCTTGGCCGTGTGAACGGGATCACGCAAGGCGGTCAACAGGACGGCTGATCCCAACCGGATTCGGGACGTGGTCGCGGCCGCCCAGGTCATGAGCTCGATGGGCTCGAGGCTCGGAATCGAGCCCACGACCTGCTCCACCACCCACGCGCTGTGAAAGCCCAATGCCTCGGCGCGCGCCAGATATCGTCGGATGAAATCCGGATCCGGCGCGCGGCCGGGGAAGGTCTGAGGGATGGACACGGCCAGATCGATCGAGCTCTTCATGATGGGACCTCCTTGGCGAGCCGCCGGCGGAGCTGCGCGACGAACTCATCGGGGCGGCTCGGCGAGAGTACCACGAGGCCCGCCTGAGTATGGACAGAGACCAGATCGGTCGTGTTGCTGATCGCCAGGTAATGCCAGCCCGTCCGCGGATTCCATCGCGGCCCGTGGGAGCCGAACAGGCCGTTGAGCCCCACGGCGCCGAGGCCGCCTACCGCCCGGGGCTCGCGGTCCACTTTCCGGATCGCGAGGTACGGGATGAGCCGCGAGAGCCAGCGGCGCTCGATCCTGATGCCGCGCTCCTCCAGGCTGAATCCCGTAGGAGCAAGACCCTGGATCACCCAGAGGCCCAGCAGAAAGGGCAGCGGCAGGATGAGTAGGGTGAGATCGCCCGAGGTGGCGACCATCGCCACCGAGAGCAGGAACGGCACGGCGAATCCGAGTCCGAGGCCGCCGATGCCCGCGATCAGGCGCTGGCGCCGGCCGAGGACGGCGGGATAAGAGTCGGCGCTTGCTTGAGTCAGCGCGGGAAGATCTCGAGCGCGTCGAAGAAGTAGGGGATCTCGAAGGCGGCCGACTCGGGCGAGTCCGAGCCATGCACGGCATTGGCTTCGATCGAGACGGCGAAATCCTTCCGGATCGTCCCCGGCGCAGCTTTGGCCGGATCCGTAGCGCCCATCAGATCGCGCAGCCGCGCGATGGCGCCTTCACCCTCGAGCACCATGGGCAGGCAGGGGCCCGAGGTCATGAAGGCGCAGAGGCTGCGGTAAAACGGGCGATCCTTGTGGACGATGTAGAACCCCGCGGCCTGCTCCGGCGTGAGCTGGACAAGCTTGGCCGCCAGGACTCTCAGCCCGGCGTGCTCGAGTCGGCTGATGATCCGCCCGGCGGCTCCCTTGTCGACGGCGTCCGGCTTGATGATGGTCAGCGTGCGCTCTATGGCCATCCGGGATTCGTGTCCTTTCCGATTATTTCTTGCCGAGAATCCGCGCCACGGTGGCGCCCATGTCGGCGGGGCTCTTGACGGTGGAGATGCCGGCAGCCTCCATGGCATTCATCTTCTCGGCGGCCGTGCCCTTGCCGCCGGCGATGATGGCGCCGGCATGGCCCATCCGGCGGCCGGGGGGCGCGGTTTGCCCACAGATGAAGCCGATCACCGGCTTCTTGACATGCGCCTTCACGAAGGCCGCCGCCTCCTCTTCCGCCGTCCCGCCGATCTCGCCGATCATCATGATGGCCTGGGTGTCGGGATCGTCCTGGAAGAGACGGAGGACATCGATGAAGCTGGTGCCGTTGACGGGATCGCCGCCGATCCCGACGCAGGTCGTCTGGCCGAGGTCGCGCTGGGTGAGCTGGTGGACCACCTCGTAGGTGAGCGTGCCGCTGCGCGAGACCACGCCCACCGGCCCCTCCTTGTGGATATGGCCCGGCATGATCCCGATCTTCGCCTTGCCCGGCGAGATGACACCCGGACAGTTCGGACCGACGAGGCGGCTCGAGGTGCGGGCGAGGAAGGCCTTGACCTTGACCATATCGTTGACCGGCACGCCTTCCGTGATGCAGACGACGAGCGGCATCTTGGCGTCGGCGGCTTCCATGATGGCGTCGGCGGCGGCCGGCGGCGGCACGAAGATCAGCGCGCAGTCGGCGCCGCTGGCCTTGACGGCTTCCTCCACCGTATTCCACACGGGGAATCCCTCGTGGGTCGTGCCGCCCTTGCCGGGCGTGACGCCGCCCACGACCTGGGTGCCATACTCCTTGCAGCGCAGGGCGTGAAAGGTGCCCTCCTTCCCCGTGATCCCCTGCACCAGCACCCGCGTGCCCTTATTGACAAGAATGCTCATGGCCTGGCGCTCCGCGCTAGTTCGACCACTTTCTTCGCTCCCGAGCCCATGTCGTCGGCGCTGGCGAAGTTGAGGCCGGACTCGGCCAGCATCTTCTTGCCGAGCTCGACATTGGTACCCTCCATGCGCACCACCACCGGCATCTGGAGCCCGAGCTTCCGCACGGCCGTGATCACCCCCTCGGCCAGCCGGTCGCAGCGGAGGATGCCGCCGAAGACATTGATGAACACCGCCTTCACGCTCGGGTCCGAGGAGAGAATGCGGAAGGCGTTCTCGATCTGCTCCGGCGAGGCCCCGCCGCCCACGTCGAGGAAGTTCGCGGGCTCGCCGCCGGCCAGCTTGATGATGTCCATGGTCGCCATGGCCAGTCCCGCCCCATTGACCATGCAGCCCACGTTGCCGTCGAGCTTGATGTAGTTGAGGCCGTACTTCGAGGCCTCGACGTCGAGCGGCGTCTCCTCATTGATGTCCCGCAGCGCCACGATGTCCTTGCGGCGGTAGAGCGCGTTGTCGTCGAAGTTGAGCTTGGCATCCAGAGCAAGGACGCGCCCATCGCGAGTGAGGACCAGCGGATTGATCTCGGCCAGCGAGCAGTCTCTGTCGAGATAGGCGCGGAACAGATTCAACACGAGCCCGATGCCGGCTTTGAACTGATCACCGCTGAGCCCCAACCCGAAGGCGAGATTGCGCGCCTGGAAGGGCTGCAGCCCCAGCGCCGGGTCGGTCCACTCTCTCAGAATCTTCTCGGGATGGGTGGCCGCGACCTCTTCGATCTCCATGCCGCCGGCCTGGGAGGCCATCACCACATGCGTCGCCTTGGCGCGATCGAGGGTGATCGAGAGATAGAGCTCGGTGGCGATTGGCGAGGCCTCCTCGACGAGCACCTTGAGGACTCTGATGCCCTCGGGCGGGGTCTGGGGCGTCTTGAGCATCATGCCGAGGATCTGCTTCGCCGCGGCCTCCGCCCCCGCAGGATCATCGGCCAGCTTGACGCCGCCCGCCTTGCCGCGCCCGCCGGCATGCACCTGGGCCTTGACGACGACCTTGCCACCGAGCTTGGAGGCGATCGCCTTGGCCTGCGCCGGCGTGTCGGCCACCTCGCCGTTCGGCACGGGCACGCCGAATTCGCGCAGGATGGCCTTGGCCTGGTACTCGTGGATTTTCATCGGCGGCCTGGCGCTATTTCCGGCCCGTGAGCTTGCGCACGAGCCAGACCACGGGATCGTAGGCCTCGGTCACCACCCGCTCCTTGAGCGGGATGATGGCATTGTCGGTGATATGGATGTGCTCCGGGCAGACCTCGGTGCAGCACTTCGTGATATTGCAAAAGCCGACTCCGGCCTTGGTCCGGGCCAACTCGAGCCGGTCGTTGGTGTCCAGCGGGTGCATTTCGAGCTCGGCGATCCGCATGATGAAGCGCGGGCCGGCGAAGGCCGGCTTGTTCTCCGGGTGGTCGCGGATGACGTGGCAGACGTCCTGGCACAGGAAGCACTCGATGCACTTCCTGAACTCCTGGCCCCGCTCCACGTCGGCCTGGGCCATGCGGCGCGTGCCGTCCGGCTCCTTGGGACCGGGCTTGAAGGCCGGGATGGTCTTGGCCTTCTCGAAGTTGTACGAGACATCCGTGACCAGATCGCGGTAGAGCGGGAAGGTCTTCATGGGCGCGACAGTGATGGTGGCGCCCGGCTTGAAGATATCCATCCGCGTCATGCACATGAGCCGCGGTCGGCCATCGATCTCGGCGCTGCACGAGCCGCACTTGCCCGCCTTGCAGTTCCAGCGGCAGGCCAGATCGCCCGCTTGCCGGGCCTGGATCCGATGGATCACATCCAGCACCACCATCCCCTCGTCGGCGGCCACGCGGTACTCGTGGAAGGCGCCGCCCTTGGCGTCACCCCGCCATACCCGCATCGTGAACTCGGCCGCGGCGGCCATCACTTCTTCTCCTGGATGAGCTTCTTGAGCTCGTCGGGCATCTCGGGCAGCGGCTCCTGAGCCACGCTGAACTGCCCCGCCTTTCGGCGGATCACCACATTGACCTTTCCGAACCGGTCGTCGGCCATGGGGTAGTCGTCGCGGGTGTGACCGCCGCGGCTCTCCTTGCGCTCGAGCGCGCCCAGCGTCACGGCCTCGGACACCGACAGCATCGAGTGAAGGTCCAGCGCCAGGTGCCAGGCTGGGTTGAACTCGCGCCCGCCCTCCACCTTGATGCGGCCGAGCCGCTGCTTGAACACGGCGATCTCCTCGAGCGCCTTCTTGAGCTCGCCCTCGTTGCGGATGATGCCGACCAGGGACTGCATGCATTCCTGCAGATCGGCGTGGATGCGGTACGGATTTTCGCCCCCGCCGGAGCGGGAGAGCGGCGCCAGCAGCTCGCGGATCCCCGCGTCGGTTTGCCCGGCGTCCATGGTCACCGTGCCCTTCATGCCCTTGACGTACTCCGCGGCATAGAGCCCCGCCCGCCGACCGAACACGACGAGGTCGGACAGCGAGTTGCCGCCGAGCCGGTTGGCGCCGTGCAGGCCTCCGGCGACCTCGCCGGCGGCGAAGAGGCCGGGGACGCAGGTCGCGGTCGTGTCCGCGTTCACCCGGATCCCGCCGTTCATGTAGTGGCAGGTCGGGCCCACCTCCATCATTTCCTTCGTGATGTCCACCCCCGCCAGCTCCATGAATTGGTGGTACATGGAGGGCAGGCGCTTGCGGATGTACGCCGCCGGACGCCGGGTGCAGATATCCAGATAAACACCGCCGTGGGGGCTGCCGCGCCCCGCCTTGACCTCGGCATTGATGGCGCGCGCGACCTCGTCGCGCGGAAGCAGATCGGGAGTGCGCCGGTTCTTCTTGTCTTCGTACCAGGCGTCGGCTTCCTTCTCGTTGTCGGCGGTCTCGTTCTTGAAGTACTCGGGGATGTAGTTAAACATGAAGCGCACGCCTTCCGAGTTCTTCAGCGTGCCGCCGTCGCCGCGCACGCCCTCGGTCACCAGAAGGCCGCGCACGCTGGTCGGCCAGACCATGCCGGTCGGGTGGAACTGGATGCACTCCATGTCGATGAGCTCGGCCCCCGCGTCGAGGGCCAGAGTGACGCCGTCCCCCGTGCACTCCCACGAATTGGAGGTGAACTTCCAGGACTTGCCCACTCCGCCCGTAGTTAGCACGATGGCCTTGGCCTTGAAGACCGCCAGGCGGCCGCTGGGCCGCCAGTAGCCCACGGCGCCGCAGACCCGGTCGCCGTCCTTGAGGAGCCGCTGGAGGTTGCACTCCATGTGCACGTCTATGCCCTTGTGCACTGCGTGCTGCTGGAGCGTGCGGATCATCTCGAGTCCGGTCCGGTCGCCCACGTGCGCCAAGCGCGCGTACTTGTGGCCGCCGAAGTCGCGCTGGGAGATGAGGCCATCCTTGGTGCGATCGAAGAGCGCGCCCCACTCCTCCAGCTCGAGCACGCGGTCCGGCGACTCCATGGCGTGCAGCTGGGCCATGCGCCAGTTATTGAGCATCTTGCCGCCGCGCATGGTGTCCCGGAAGTGGACCTTCCAGTTGTCCTCCTTCCACACATTGCCCATGGCCGCTGCGATGCCGCCCTCGGCCATGACCGTATGGGCCTTGCCGAGGAGCGACTTGCAGACGAGCGCGGTCCGGGCGCCCTGGGCCGAAGCCTCGATTGCGGCTCGGATGCCGGCTCCGCCGGCGCCGATCACGATGACGTCGTACTCGTGGAGATCGTAGGCTTCGCTGGCCATTAGAAGAACCTCATGTCTTTGATAATGCCCATCGAGAGGAGCCGGATATACACATCGGCGAGCCCAACCCAGATGAGGCTCACCCAGGCGATCAGCATGTGATGCTCGTTGAGCCGCGTGACGACCGTCCAGATGCCGTGGCGCGCCGGCGCCTTCGACAGGAGGTTCAGGCCTCCCCCGCAGAGGTGGCGGCAGGAATGGCAGGAGAGGGAGTAGAGCGAGAGGAGGGCCGCGTTCACGATCAGCACCAGGGTGCCGACGCCCAGGCCGAGTCGCCCGTCGAACCTGAAGGCCATGACCGCGTCCCACCAGAGAAAGACCAGCACCGGGAGCGCCAGCCAGAAAAAATAGCGGTGGACGTTCTGCAGGATGAACGGGAAGCGGGTCTCGCCGGTGTAGCTCTTGGAGACGTCCCGGACGGCACAGCCCGGCGGCAGCCCGAAGAAGGAGCGGTAGTAGGCCTTGCGGTAGTAGTAGCAGGTGGCCCGGAAACCGCCCGGGATCCAGAGAACCAGAAAGGCCGGTGAGAGATTCCACCAGGAGCCGATGAGCGGCAGGCTCACGTGCTGACACGTGGTGGTCAGGCACGGCGAATAGAACGGCGACAGGTAGGGTGCGACGTAGTAGTGCGCGTTCTGCAGCGCGGCCCACGTTGCGTAGACGCCGAAGCTGCCCAGCAGCACGACCACCATGAGCGGCTCGATCCACCACAGGTCGGGACGCACGGTCGCCCCGACGAGGAGCTCGCCTCGCTGATTGCCGAACGCCTTCTTGATCATGGGCTCATTCCCTCGCGAACTGCTTTATGCCGTCCTGATAGAGATCGCCGCCGTGGCAGTCATTGAGCACGGTGGCCGGAAAGCCCTCGACCTCGAGCCGGCGGATGGCCTCGGTGCCGAGATCCTCGTAGGCCACCACGTCGAGCTTCTTGACGAAGCGCGAGAGCACGGCCCCGGCCCCGCCGATGGCGCCGAAGTACACCGCCTTGTGCTGCTTGAGCGCGGCCTTGACGGCCTCGGAGCGCGCGCCCTTGCCCAAGGTCCCCTTGAGGCCCAGGGCAAGGAGCGTGGGTGTAAACTTGTCCATCCGCCCACCCGTTGTTGGCCCGATCGAGCCCACGACCTCGCCCGGCCGGGCCGGCGAGGGCCCTGTGTAATAGATGATCTGGCCCTTGACGTCGATGGGCAGCGGCTTGCCCGCCTCGATGAGCGGCAGCAGCCGGCCATGGGCCGCGTCGCGCGCCGTGTACATCACGCCGGTAATCCTGACGCGATCACCGGCCTTCAGCGACTCGATGTCGGCGTCGCTCAGCGGCGGGGTGACCTCTTTGATCCCGTCGGCCGCCGTCTTAATCACCGCCGGATCTCGCTCCCTTCCCTCTCCCCTCTGGGGAGAGGGTCAGGGTGAGGGGTCCATGTCCGCGATCAGCCCTACTCTCACCCCGGTCCTCTCCCTGAAAGGGAGAGGGAGTTAGAGCGCTCACAGGACCACCTCTTTGTGCCGATGGGCGTGGCACTCGATCGTCACGGCCACGGGCAGGCTCGTGATATGGCAGGGGTAGGTCAGGATGTGCACCGCGAAGGCCGTCGTATCGCCGCCATAGCCTTGTGGTCCGATGCCCAACCGGTTCGCGCGCTCCAGCACGTCTTTTTCCAGCGCGTCCACGGCGGGATCGACATTGGGGCTGCCCACCTCGCGGAAGAGCGCCTTCTTGCTGAGCCGCGCGGCCTGCTCGAAGGTGCCGCCCACCCCGACCCCGACCACGAGCGGCGGGCAGGCGTCCGGCCCCGCCGTCTTGATGCACTCGAGGATCCAGTCCTCGACGCCCTCGATGCCCTCGGCGGGGGTGAGCATCCTGTACTTGGAGCGGTTCTCGCACCCCCCGCCTTTGGCCATGATCTGAATCCTGAGCTCAGCGCCCGGCACGATATCGGCGTGGATCACGGCGGGCGTATTGTCGCCCGTGTTCACGCGGTCAAAGGGCGAGCGGACGATGGAGGCGCGGAGGTAGCCCTCGGTATAGCCCTGCCTCACACCCTCGTTGATCGCGTCGTAGAGGGCCCCGCCCGTGACGTGAACATCCTGGCCCAGCTCGACGAAGCAGACCGCGAAGCCGGTGTCCTGGCAGTACGGGATCAGCTTGCTCCGCGCGAGCTGGGCGTTCTCTCTGAGGATCCGCAGCACCTGCTGACCTGCCGCCGAGCGCTCAGCGCCGAGCGCCCGATCGAAGGCACGCAGCATGTCGGGCTCGAGGGCGTAGTTCGCCTCCATGCACAGCTTCTTGACCGCGTCCGTGATGGAGGAGACGTGAATGTCGCGCATGGTCTCCTTACTTCTTGGTGCCGGCCATTTGAGCCATTTGAGCGTAGAAGGCCTGGCCCCGCTTCTCCATCTCCGCCGGCGTGAGGTCCTCCTTGTGCGTCGCGAGCGTCCATTTCTGGCCGAAGGGATCCTCGACGCCGCCGATCCGGTCTCCCCAGAACATGTCGCTCACCGGCATGACGCTCTTGGCGCCCGCCGTCACCGCCCGCTTGACCGCGGCGTCGACGTCGTCGACATAGATGTAGAAGTTCACGGGGCTGCCGCCCAGCGTCTGGGCCGAGCGGGCGCCCATCGCGGCGTCCTCCTCGCCGATCATGAACAGCGAGTCGCCGATCTGGAGCTCGGCATGGGCGACGGTCTTGCCGTCGGGCTTCATCAAGCGCATCCGCTCTTTGGCGCCGAAGGCCCGGTTGTAGAAATCGATCGCCTGGGCTGCGCCGCGGACGCAGAAACCCGGCGTGAGCGTGTGATAGCCCTCAGGAATCGCTTTGGCCATGACAACCTCCCTGCAAGTGGAGCTAGAGCTTGAGCTTCTCCACCAGCTCGCGCACCGCCGCGGCGGACTTGTTGAAGGCCGCCTGCTCGTCGGCGGTGAGCTTGATTTCGATGATTTGCTCAACGCCGGCGCGGCCAATCTTGACGGGCACGCCGACGTAGAGGCCTTTGACCCCGTACTCGCCGTTGAGATACGCGGCGCAGGGCAGGATCTTCTTCTTGTCCTTGAGAATGGCCTCGACCATCTCCACCGTGGAGGCGGCCGGGGCGTAGTAGGCGCTGCCCGTCTTGAGCAGGCCGACGATCTCAGCGCCGCCGTTCGCCGTGCGCTTCACGAGCGCCTCGATCTTGTCCGGCGGGAGCAGCTCCGTAATCGGGACGCCCGCCACCGTGGAGTAGCGCGGCAGCGGCACCATGCTGTCGCCGTGCCCGCCCAGCACGAAGGCCGTCACGTTCTCGACCGAGACCTTGAGCTCCTGGGCGATGAAGGTCCGGAACCGCGCAGAGTCCAGCACCCCTGCCATCCCCACCACGCGCTCGGCGGGGAACCCGGACTTCTTCCACGCCAGCTGCACCATGGCGTCCAGCGGGTTGGTGACCAGGATGAGGATGGCATTCCTCGACCGCTTGACCACCTCGTCCACCACTGAGCCCACGATCTCGGCGTTCTTGAAGAGCAGGTCATCCCGGGTCATGCCGGGCTTGCGCGCCAACCCGGCGGTGATCACGACGACCTCCGAGTCAGCCGTTTCGTCATAGCCATTGGAGCCCACGAGGCGCGAGTCGTAGCCGTGGACGGGCCCGGCCTGGGCCAGGTCGAGCGCCTTGCCCTGCGGTACGCCCTCGATCACATCCACCAGGGTCACATCGCCCAGGTCCCGCTCCACCGCGTACTGCGCGACCGAGGCGCCGACATTCCCGGCGCCGATGACGGAAATCTTCGCTCGGGCCGCCATAGCTAGCCCTCCATATTCTTGATCAAAGCCGTGCCGAACTCCGAGCACTTCACTTCCTTGGCCCCCTCCATCAGTCGCGCGAAATCGTAGGTCACCACCTTTTGCGCGATGGTCTTCTCGAGCCCCGAGACGATGAGGTCGGCCGCTTCGGTCCAGCCCAGGTGACGCAGCATCATCTCACCCGAGAGGATGACCGAGCCGGGGTTCACCTTGTCCTGGCCCGCGTACTTGGGAGCCGTGCCGTGGGTGGCCTCGAACAGCGCGTGGCCGGTGTCGTAGTTGATATTGGCGCCCGGCGCGATACCGAGGCCTCCCACCTGGGCTGCCGTCGCATCCGAGAGGAGATCGCCCGTGAGGTTGCAGCACGGAATGACGTCGAACTCGTCGGGCCGGGTCAGGATCTGCTGCAGGAACGCATCGGTGATGGCGTCCTTGACGAGGATCTTCCCGGCCGGCGGCTTGCCCCCGCAGTCGTCCCAGGAGACGAGCTTGTCCGAGAACTCGCGCTTGGCCAGCGCGTAGCCCCACTTCATGAACATGCCCTCCGTGTACTTCTGGATATTGCCTTTGTGGACCAGCGTGACGCTGCGGCGGTTGTTCTCGACCGCATACCGCATCGCCGCGCGGATGAGGCGCTCCGAGCCTTCCTTCGACACCGGCTTGATGCCGATGGACGAAGTGTTGGGGAATCGGATCTTCGTGACCTTCATCTCCTTCATCAGAAAGTCCACGACCTTCTTGGCCTCGGGCGTGCCCTGCTGCCACTCGATCCCCGCGTAGATGTCCTCGGTGTTCTCGCGGAAGATCACCATGTCGATCTTCTCGGGGCGCTTGACCGGCGAGGGCACGCCTTTGAAATATCGCACCGGGCGCAGGCAGACGTAGAGGTCCAGCACCTGCCGCAGCGTGACGTTGAGCGAGCGGAAGCCCTCGCCCACGGGCGTCGTGAGCGGGCCCTTGATCGCGATCAGATATTCCCGGATCACGTCGAGGGTCTCGTCCGGCATGAGGTTCGGCGGGCAATCCTTGCCGTACACCGCCTGGGCCTTCTCGCCCGCATACGTTTCGATCCAGGCGATCTTCCGCCGATCCTTGTAGGCCTTCTCGACGGCGGCGTCCAACACGCGAACCGACGCGGCCCAGATGTCGGGCCCGGTCCCGTCGCCCTCGATGAAGGCGATGATGGGATGGTCTGGCACCTGCAGCTTGCCGTGACTAATCGTGACCTTCTCGCCCTTGGGGACTTTCACTTTGCCGGCCATGTGCGTCTCCTTGTGGACTTATTTCAGGGCGTTCAGGGCGGAGCCCGCCTTGAACCAGCCGATCTGCTCGTCGGTCAGCGTGTGATTGCACTGCAGCGTCACGGGCTTGCCGCCCGCCTTGTGGATGATGACGTCCACGGGCTTGCCGGGCGCGAGCGCGGACAGCCCGCGCATCGTCACGCGGTCGGACTGCTCGAAGAGATCGTAGTCGCCGGGCTTGGCGAACGTCACGGGCAGGATCCCCTGCTTCTTGAGATTGGTCTCGTGGATGCGGGCAAAGCTCTTGACGATGACCGCCTTGCAGCCGAGGTAGCGCGGCGACATGGCGGCGTGCTCGCGGCTCGAGCCTTCGCCATAATTCTCGTCACCGATGACGACCCAGGACTGTCCCTTAGCCTTGAGCTCGCGGGCCATCTTCGAGAAATTCTGCCCCTTCTCCCCCGTCAGGGGATTGACGCCCTTGCCCGCTTCGCCCGTGAAGGCGTTGACCGCGCCGAGGAACATATTGTCGCTGATCTTGTCGAGGTGGCCGCGGTAGCGCAGCCAGGCGCCGGCCGGCGAGATGTGGTCGGTCGTGGTCTTGCCCTTGGTCTTGACGAGAACGGGCAGCTCGGTGAAGTCCTTGCCGTCCCAGCGCGGGAATGGCTGGAGGAGCTGGAGGCGCTCGCTATCAGGTGCCACCTTCACCTGCACCGTGTCGCCGTCGGCAGCGGGCGCCTCGTATCCCTCCTCGCCCTTGGCGAACCCCTTCGCAGGAAGCTCCTCCGCCTCGGGCGCCGTGAAGCGGAAGGCCCGGCCGTCGGGTCCCGGCAGGGTGCCGTGCACCGGATCGAACTCGAGCGTGCCGGCGAAAGCCAGCGCGGTCACGATCTCCGGGCTCGTCAGAAAGGACAGTGTCGCGGCGCTGCCGTCGTTGCGACCGGGGAAGTTGCGATTGAAGGACGAGACGATGCTATTCGTCTCGTCTTTGCCCACGTCGGAGCGCTTCCACTGTCCGATGCAGGGGCCGCAGGCATTGGCGAGCACCATGCCCCCGATCTTCTCGAAGGTCTCCATGATGCCGTCACGCTTGATCGTCTGAAAGATTCGCTCCGAGCCGGGTGTCACCAGGAACGGCACCTTCGCCTTCATCCCCGCCTTGAGCGCCTGCGTGGCGATATGGGCGGCGCGCTTCATGTCCTCGTAGGACGAGTTGGTGCAGGAGCCGATCAGCGCGTTCTTGATATTGGCCGGCCAGCCTTCCTTCTTCACCTCGGCGGCGAGCTTCGAGATCGGACGCGCGCGATCCGGGGAGTGCGGGCCCACGATATGGGGCTCGAGCTCGGAGAGGTCGATCTCGACGATCTCGTCGTAGAACTGCTTGGGATTCACCACGACCTCCGGATCCGCTACCAGGTACTCACGGTACTGCTCGGCGAGCGCAGCCACCTCCGCGCGGTCGGTGGCCCGCAGGTACGCGGCCATCCGGTCGTCGAAATTGAAGAGCGAGGTCGTCGCCCCCAGCTCCGCCCCCATATTACAGATGGTGCCCTTGCCCGTGGCGCTGATGGATTCGGCGCCGGGCCCGAAGTACTCGATGATCTTGTTGGTGCCGCCCTTGACGGTGAGCAGCCCGCAGAGATACGTGATCACGTCTTTGGCCGAGGTCCAGCCCGAGAGCTTGCCCGTGAGTCGGACGCCGATCAGCTTGGGATCGAGCACCTCCCACGCCAGTCCCGCCATGGCCTCGCCACAATCGGCGCCTCCCACTCCGATGGCGATCATGCCGAGGCCTCCCGCGTTCGGCGTGTGGGAGTCCGCGCCGATCATGAGGCCGCCGGGGAAGGCGTAGTTCTCGAGGACCACCTGGTGGATGATGCCCGCGCCGGGCTTCCAGAAACCGATCCCGTACTTGCGCGAGGCCGAGTGCAGGAAGTCATAGACCTCGTTGTTCTCGGTGACGGCGCGCTTCATGTCCTCGGAGGCGCCGCTCTGGGCGCGAATCAGATGGTCACAGTGCACCGTGCTCGGAACGGCCACCCGCTTCTTCGCCGCCTGAATGAACTGCAGCAGCGCCATCTGGCCGGTGGCGTCCTGAAGCGCGACCCGATCGACGCGCAACCGGAGCTGGGCCTTGCCGCGGCTCCACTCCTGCTCGGCGAAGTCGTCGGCATGGGTGACCAGGATCTTTTCGGTCAGCGTGAGGGCCCGGGCGAAACGCTTGCGGGCCGCCGCCACTTTGGCTGGCATGGATTCGTAGAGCCGCTTGATCTGGTCAGCCGCCATGGAGGGCCTCCTTAACCGCCAAGTCCGCGCCATTCCGAGCGTACACAGACGTATCGCCTCCCACCCGTCACAGGCAGGAGGCGACCGGGAAAATCCAAAGTTACGCTAGCACGGGCCTTGGGGGTGGTCAAGCGAGGCCGCCCCGGATGGCGCGGTCGGTCTGACCGCCGGCGCACTAGTGTCGATGCATCAGCGGCGAAGGATCAGCGGAAGAGCCGGAGCAACGCCCGGCGGCGGAGTGCCAAGATGGACTCCGTCGGCGAGATCTCCATCGGACAGACCTCGGTGCAATTGGCCTGCCCGTGACAGCGCAGGAGCGCATCCTCGGCGAGCAGGACGGTCCCGCGCCCGACATGATCGGCATCGCGGCTGTCGCGCTGCACGGTCCAGAGGCGGTTGAGCGCCGCCGGGCCCGGAAAGCGCGAGTCGTGGGCCACCATGGTGCAGGCCGACACGCACATGCCGCAGCCGATGCACTCGATGGCCTGGTCGATCTGGCGCCGCTCCCGCGCGTCGCGCCCGATCGGCGCGAAGCCTCCGGCATCCGGCCTCGGCACGAAGCCCGCGCCCACCTCGACCATCTTGTCCCTGAACGGCGCCATGTCCACGACCAGATCGCGGATGAGCGGGAAGTGATACAGCGGCCGCACGGTGACGGTCCCGCCCTTGAGGCTGCTCAGCAAGGTGCGGCAGGCCCAGCGCTCGCGGCCATTGATCACCATCCCGCAGGAGCCGCACATCCCCACGCGGCAGGCGTAGCGGAAGGCCAGCGTCGGATCGAGCCGGCGCTGCGCATCGACGAGAGCATCCAGCACCGTCATGCCGTCCTTGACCGGCACCCAGTAGCGCTGCAACCGCTCGCGGGCGCCCGGCGCCCAGCGGAAGACTTTCAGTACCATCGCCACCGCCAGAACACCGCGAAGCCGACGGCGCCGATGCCCACGGCAAGGAAGACGAGCGCCTTGTGCCAGCGCACGGGCAGCCCGAAGTCCAGCAGGATCGCGCGGACGCCGAGCAAAGCGTGGAAGAGCACGAGCCCGAGTAGGGCGGCCTGCACCGCGCGGAGGAACGGGTTGCGCAGGTGCAGGACGATCACCGCGATCAGCGCCACGGCCGCGGCGCGCTGGAGGAGCCACGCCCACATCCCCACTCGGGTGCCACGCCAGCCCTCGGAGGCGGCCCACTGACGCTTGAGAATCCGCCGCTCGGGCATGGCTACCCGCCCGCCGAAAATCTGCTGATGCTGACACGCGCGGGCCTGAGGAGCGGGGGCCGCGGGAGCGCCGTATGGCGAGCCGTGTCGCCGTGCGAAGCGCAGGGCGGGGCGAGCGCGCAATCGCGCGACGACTGCCCTCGCCCGAGCCCCCGCTGGGGGATGGGGGGTCGCGCGAGGCCCGCCCGAGCGAGCGTCGGCGTACAGGCGAGCCATCGCCGGCGCGACCGAGGCCCTCGCCCTCGGGCCCGGAAGTTGGCGGATTCAGCGAGGTTCATCAGTGGGCGGCCGACATGCCCCAGCGGAGCACCGTCTTCTTCTCGAGCCATTTGAAAAAGAGGTTTTCCACCAGCAGGCCGATCAGGATCACCGTGAGCAGGCCGGCGAAGACTAGATCGGTGTTCATCTCGAACCGATTCTGGTAGATGAACCAGCCGAGCCCGCCCTGACTACCCGCGACGCCGAAGACCATCTCGGCGGCGATGATCGTCCTCCACGCGAAGGCCCAGCCGATCTTGATGCCCGAGAGGATATACGGGAAGGCCGCCGGCAGCAGGATGCCGGCCACCAGACGCCAGCCGGTGAGGCCAAAGTTCTGGCCGACGCGGCGAAGGGTTTGCGGCACCGTCACGAAGCCCGTGTAGGTATTGAGCGACATGGGCCAGAGCACCGAGTGGATGATGACGAAGATCAGGGATTTCACGCCCAGGCCGAACCAGAGCAGCGCCAGCGGCATCAGCGCGATGGCCGGAAGCGGGTTGAACATCGCCGTGACGGTCTCGAGGAATTCGGCGCCGATCCGTGTGGTGACGGCCACCGTGGTCAGCACCAGCGCCAGCGCTCCGCCGATCACCATGCCCGTGAGCAGCACCTTGAGTGACTGCGCCGCGTAGCCCGGCACCTCGCCATTCGCGATCGAGCGCCCGAAGGCCGCGAGGACGCTCGAGGCCGTGGGGAAGAGCAGCGGGCTCGCCGCCCAGCGCGTCACGGCCTCCCAGACGACGAGCAGGGCCAGCACGATCACGGCCTTGCGAAGCGCCGGCCGCCGCCAGAGGCCGGTCATTCGCCGAGGATCTCCTGGATCTCCCGCTGCATCGTGAGCGCCGCCTCCGTGTCGCGCTGGCCGACGGCGGGATTGGCCACCAGCCGGCGCACGCGGCCCGGGCCCGGCGAGAGGATGAGAACGCGGTCGCCGAGAATCACGGCCTCCTGTATCGAATGCGTGACGAAGAGGATGGTCTTCCGCGTCGCTTCCCAGATGATCAGCAACTCTTCCTGCATCTTCCGGCGCGTCAGCGCGTCCAGGCTCGCGAAGGGCTCGTCCATCAGCAGCATCGCCGGGTCCAGGGCAAGCGAGCGCGCGATGGCCGCGCGCTGCTTCATGCCGCCCGAGAGCTGGTGCGGGTAGGAATCGGCGAAGCGGTCGAGCCCGACCATGCCGAGGAAGCGCCCGGCCTCGCGGCGCGCGGCCCCTTCGTCCATTCGCCGCGCGACCCGCAGCGGGTACACGACATTGCCCAGCACGGTCTTCCACGGCAGGAGCTGATCGAACTCCTGGAACACCACGACCCGGTCGGGACCGGGGCGCGTCACGCTGCGCCCGTCGAGCTCCACGGTGCCCCGTGCCGGAGGCATGAAGCCCGCGACGGATTTGAGCAGGGTGGATTTGCCGCAGCCGGATGGGCCCAAGAGGACGAACCTCTCGCCTCGTCCCACTGAAAAGGTCACGTCCTCGACCGCGGTGAAGAGCCCGTTCTCGGTGGGGTACGAGATCGTGACGCCCCGCACCCGCAGTAGATCCGCCATCATCCCTGATCCGAAGACACCTGGGCGTACGTTGCGGCCGGAAAGGCGCGATTCTTCTGCTCCCTCTCCCTCCGGCGGAGGGAGAGGGTTGGGGTGCCCTGCCCTCTCCCCCAGTGGGGGAGAGGGATACTCAGGCATTCGTGTTCCGGATTTCTTCCGATCAAGATCAGTTCCCAGGCAGCCCGTACAGCGCCTCGACCGCGTAGTCGCGCCAGGAGGCAGGAACGGCCTTGATCATCCCGATCTTGTTCATGAACGCCGCGAACTTGATGAGCCCCGTGGGCGTGTTGGTGTACTTAAGGCCTGGCTGCTTCATGATCGCGAGGATCTGCTCCGGCGTGGACTTGGCTTTCTCGCTCGTCACGTAGATGCGCGCGGCCTCGGCGGGGTTGGCCGTGATGAACTCCGTGGCTTCCTTGAGCGCGTCGCCGAAGGCGCGCGCCAGTCCCGGGTTGGCTCTGGCCCACTTCTCGCTGGCCCAGGTGAGGTTGAAGGTATGCGGGGCCCCGACGGCCTGGTAGCTGTCGAAGACCTTGTGGATGCCCGGGTCCCGGAGCTGCTCGTACTGGAAGGGCGGAGAGCTGAGATGGCAGGTGATCTCGCGCTTGGACAGGATCGCCGCGGTGGCGTCCGGATGCGACATCGCCACGATCTGCTGGTTGAGCTTCTTGGGATCTCCCAGCTCCTTCTCGGCCTCCATCTGCAAGACCACGTGTTGGATCGAGCCGATGGCGGGCATGGCGATGCGATCGCCGGGCTTGAGATCCTTGAGGGTCTTGATGTCAGCGCGGGCGCAGTTAAGGAAGAGCGGCATCTCGTTGAGCGCGCCCAGCGTCTTCCAGTCGAGCCCCTTGTCGATGGCCTGGATGAAGGGGCCGGTGCCACCCGAACCGATATCGAGCTGGCCCGCGACCATCGAATCGCGGATGACGGGGCCCGAGGTGAGCTGCCGCCACTCGATGTCCACGCCGGGCAGCCGCTTCTCGAGCAGCTTCTGCTCCCTCATGACGATGAGCTGGAGATACCCCAGGCCCGGCTGCTTCACGATGCGGAGCTGCTTGGCTTCGTCCGCCCTCGCCGGGACGGACCCCACGACCAGCATCAGCGCGGCGCTCAGTCCGATGATGAGTTGCCTCAACGTCCTCGCCATAGAAGCCTCCTCTGAATACATCAGTCTCCGACCTCGACGGCCATGCCGGGCCGCGCCGCGTCGGGGCTGAGCCGCGTCAGCCGCACCGGCTCGGTCCAGACCTTGGGGAGGGCCTCGTCGGCGAAGCCCACGTAGACGTTGACAAGATCGGCCGACGGATCCGGGAAATCCTTCCGAAAGTGCGAGCCCCGGCTCTCGGTTCGCTCGAGCGCGCTGCGGCAGATGATCCAGGCCGCCGTCGCCTGGCTCTGGAGGTTCAGCCAGTCCTGCCAGGCGAGGTTGAAGGCGCGGCCGCCCGGCACGGCCGCGCCCTCGGCGCGCCGGCCGATGTCCTCGATCTCGCCGAGGGCCTGCTTGAGGCTCTCCCCGGCGCGGATCAGCCCGACATGATCCCACATCACGGCGCGCAGCCGGGTCAGCAGCGCGTAGATATTGTCGCCGTCGGTGCGGCCCAGCGGTCCCGCGACGCGGGCCGCCGCAGCCTCGATCGCGGCTTCCGACAGCCGCGGCGCCGGGCGCGACACCATCCATTCCGCCATGGTGTCGCCGGCGATCCCGCCGAATACCGTCGAGTCGGCGACACCATTGCCGCCGAGACGATTGGCGCCGTGAACGCCGCCCGCGTCCTCGCCGGCGGCGAAGAGGCCGTCCAGGTCGGTGGCGCACGCCGGAGTGATGACGACGCCCCCCATCATGAAGTGGGCCGTGGGACCCACCTCGACCGGGTCGTGCGGGAGATCGTAGCCGAAATCCCGGCAGCGCTTGACCATGCCGCGGAAGTTGGCCTCGACCATCTTCGCCCCGAGGTGGGAGACGTCGAGCCACACCCCGCCGTGGGGCGTTCCCCTTCCCTCCAGCACCTCGGTGAAGGACGCGCGCGCCACCAGGTCGCGCGTGGAGCGCTCCATCCGCGCCGGATCGTAGCGCTCCATGTAGCGCTCGCCTCGGCCGTTGAAGAGCCGGCCGCCCGCGCCCCGCAGCCCCTCCTCGAGCAGCGCGCCTGTCATGAGCGAGTTGGGCACGACGAGCCCGGTGGGATGAAACTGCACCATCTCCATGTCCTTGAGCCTGGCGCCGGCGCGCAGCGCCAGCGCGATGCCGTCGGCCGACTTGTCGGCCGAGCAGGCGATGATCCGGTACATGGTGGGCCCGCCGCCCATGGCGAGCAGCGTCGCGCGGCTTCGCACGACGACGAAGTCGCCACGCCGGACATCGAGCAGCAGCGCGCCGCCGATCCGTCCCTCATCGTCTCTGAGCAGCTCGACGGCCCGGTGCTCTTCGAGCGCGCGGATGCCCGGCCGCCGCCACACCTGCTCGGTGAGCCGGTTCATGATCTCGATGCCGGTGAGATCACCTTTGTGGATTGTGCGATCGTGCGATTGGCCCGCGAAGGGCTTCTGGTGGATGCGCCCGTTCGGCTGCCGGTCGAAGAAGCAGCCGTACTGCGCCTCGAGCTCGAGCACGCGCTTCGGAGCTTCGGTGACCAGCGCCCAGACCAGCTCCTGATCGTTGATCCAGCCGCCGCCCTGAAGCGTGTCGAGAAAATGCGCGTCGAGAGAATCGGGCTCGCTGAGCACGGCATTGTAGCCGCCCTGGACCATGCGCGTGCAGCCCGCGCGGCCGAGCAGACCCTTGACGACAACGGTGACGGAGAGCGTGGGCGACCGGTCCGTGGTGTGAAGCGCTGCGCAGAGCCCGGCGCCGCCAGCGCCCAGCACCAGGATGTCGGTGTCGAGACTGTCGATTGCGAAGTCGGCTGTCATCGGTGGAAGCGCGGCGGCAGGCCGCGCCGCGCCCCGACTATAGCCGCTGCCCGGCGCCCACGCAAACCGGGGATCAGGCCGGCACCACGACGGCCCCCGCGTGGGGTCGCCATAAAGCGAGGGCCTACGACAAACTTCTGGTATCAAAGAAGGAAGTGGCCACCGCACCGACCAAGCGCCCGATCGCCGGCAAAGGAGCCTCCGGCACGAAGCCCGCCCAGCCGAAGCCCGCCAAGCCCGCCGTCGCCGTCTCCGCCGTCGAGATGGGAGCTCGACAGCGGGCGATCTCCGTCTCGGAGTTCTTCACCAAGAACCGGCACCTGCTGGGCTTCGACAATCCGAGGAAGGCTCTCCTCACGTGCGTCAAGGAGGCCGTGGACAACGCGCTCGACGCGGCGGAGGAAGCGGGAATCCTGCCCGATGTCGTCGTCAAGGTCGAAGCCGTGGGGAGCAACGGGGCGGCGCCTCCGCCGGCCAGCCAGGCGACGCGGTTCCGCCTGACCGTGGTCGACAATGGGCCCGGGATCGTGCGCCACCAAATCCCGCCGATTTTCGCCAAGCTCCTTTACGGCTCGAAGTTCCACCGGCTGCGCATGAGCCGCGGGCAGCAGGGAATCGGCATCTCTGCGGCCGGCATGTACGCCCAGCTCACGACGGGCAAGCCGGTGCGGATCATCTCGCGCACGAGCCCCAAGGCCTCCGCCCACTATTTCGAGGTCTCAATCGACACCAAGACGAACGAGCCGCGGATCTTCGAGAACAAGAAGATCGAGTGGGAGCACCTGCGCGGCACCCAAGTGACGCTCGAGATCGAGGCGCGCTACCAGAAGGGCCGCGCCTCGGTGGACGAGTACCTCGAGCAGACGGCGATCGCGAATCCGCACGTGGACCTCGTCTACGAGACGCCGGAGGGCGAGACGCGAAAGTATCCGCGGACGATCAGCGAGCTGCCGCGCCAGCCCAAGGAGATCAAGCCGCATCCGTACGGGATCGAGTTCGGGATGCTGCTCCGGATGCTGCACGACACGAAGAGCCACACCCTCGCGGGGCTTCTGGCCGCCGACTTCAGCCGGGTCTCACCTGATCTCGCCCGGAAGATCTGCAAGACGGCGAAGCTCTCGCCGAATTCGAAGCCGCGCGCCATCCACGGCGCCGAGGCCGAGGCGCTCTACCGGGCGATCCAGTCGACCAAGATCATGGCGCCGCCGTCGAACTGCATCTCGCCGATCGGCGAGAAGGCGATCCTCCACGGCCTCTACAAGCAGATCAAGGGTGACTTCTACACGGCGGTGACGCGGCCGCCGGCGGTCTACCGCGGCAACCCGTTCGTCATCGAAGCAGGGCTGGCCTACGGCCGCGGGCCCGGCGCGGCGGCGATGCCGGAGACGCCCGCGGCGCCGCTCGCCGAAGGAGAGGCGCGCGAAGGCGCCGAGGAGCTGGCCCGCGTGATCCGCTACGCCAACCGCGTCCCACTCCTCTACCAGCAGTCCGCTTGCGCGACCTTCAAGGCGGCGTTCGAGACTGACTGGCGGAACTACGGCGTGGCTCAGTCCCGCGGCGCGCTGCCGGCCGGCCCGATGGTCGTGCTCGTCCACATGGCCTCGGTCTGGGTGCCGTTCACCAGCGAATCGAAAGAAGCGATCGCCGACTACGACGAGATCCGGAAGGAGATCAAGCTTGCGCTGCAGGAGTGCGGCCGCCGGCTCGCCGTGTTCCTCCGGCGGCGCGAGCGGGCCCAGACCGCGTTCCGTCGGCGCAACATCTTCGAGCTGTATATCGAAGAAGTCGTCGAGGCGTGCGCGCGCCTCAAGGGCGGCAAGCTACCCAAGGAGAAGCTCAAGAGCCAGCTCCAGAAGGTCGCGCTCAAGCGGACCGGTGGGAGGCAGACCGACGAGATCCTCGGCCGGAACGGCGGCCCGGAGGGCCTGCCGCACTCGATCATCGTGACACCCGAAGGGACCGAAGGCGAGGCGCCGGACGCGCTCGCCGTGGCGCCTGGTGATGGCGCGCCGCCGGAAGGCGAGCGTCCGGAGGCGGATGAACACGTGGCGCCGGCCCGACGGCACGCCACCGCTCCCCGTGCCACGACAACGAAGACAACCCGAAAACCCAGGAAGAGATAGCACCCCACATGGCGCGAACGTCCAGGAAGCCTGGAGCCGTCGAAAAGAAGCTGATCGGCGTCGCCGACACCGTGATCACCGCTGCCGGGCGCGGCAAGGACCCGACGCTGGCGATCCCCGTGCGCAGCCTGGCCAACGTCACCTTCAACGAGAAGCGCGGCATCATCGAGATGGGCAAGCGCAAGCAGACGCGCACGTTCTTCAATGTGGCGATGGCGAAGAAGTTCATGCAGACGGTGCTGGTGGCCGACGCGCTGGCCGAGCTGCAGCGGTCGGACCTCACGACCTCGCTCAGGGAGATCTACTACCGCACCAAGCACACGATGAAAGAGTCGCACGAAAACACGTTCGACGGCCAGAACGAGTCCGACCCACTCATCGAGGACCTCGAGGTGACGCTGGCGGCGCTTCGCGAGGAGCTCCACGTGCGCGCCGAGAACGCGGGCAGCGTGGTGGGGCCGCTCGTCCTGATCGACGACGGCGACCGCGTGGACTGCGCGCGCCTCGGCAAAGGCGGCTACTCGGTGCCCTCCATCGTCGAGCCCGAGTTCATTCGCCTCACGCGATGCACGGCGGACTTCGTCCTGCTGGTCGAGAAGGGCACCCAGTGGAACCGCCTCTCGGAGGATAAGTTCTGGCGCCGGTACAACTGCGTGCTGCTGACCGGCAATGGTCAGCCGCCCCGCGGCGTCCGCCGTCTGGCGCGGCGGCTCCACGAAGAGCATAGGCTGCCCGTCTACGTCCTCGTCGACAACGATCCGTGGGGCTACTATATCTACTCGGTTGTCAAACAGGGCTCGATCAACCTCGCGTTCGAGAGTGAGCGGATGGCCATTCCCAAGGCCAAGTTCATCGGCCTCTCGAGCGTCGATCCCGACCGCTACGGCTTGCCGCGCAACGTCGGCATCAAGCTCAACGACAAGGATGTCAGCCGGGCCAAGGAGCTGCTGAAGTACCGGTGGTTCCAGAAGAAGGCCTGGCAGGACGAGATCAAGCGGATGCTCGGCACCGGTCTCAAGTACGAGCTCGATGCGCTCGCCAACAAAGACTTCCGCTACCTGACGAAGACGTACTTGCCGAGGAAGCTCAGAGAGGAAGATTGGCTCGACTAGTACGTCGACGTCATCGCGGCGGCACGATGCCGCCCCGTCAGCGGAGCGCTTCGCTCACGCGGGGCGACACCGACGGCGTGCCGGCGCGGGAACGGATCCAGGCGTAGAGATAGGTTCCCGCCAGGATCCCGGCGACGGTGAAGAGCGCGACCACTTTACCCTCGCCGACCTGGACCAGGGAGGTGCCAGGGCAGGCACCGGTGAGCGCCCAGCCCGCCCCGAGCACGAGCCCGCCCCAGGCGGCGCCCGCGTGCCAGGGCTTGGGACGCATCTCGATAGATTGGCCCGCCACGGTCCGATGGCCAGCGCGCCGGAGCAGCCAGAGTCCGATCGCCGCCGTCAGGATCGCCGAGCCGATCACGCCGAAGACGTGAAACTCCGCCAGACGAAACATGCGCGCCATCGTGTCGTAGTCGGTGAGCCGGCCACGCGAGAGGACGAATCCGAACAGGACGCCGAACAGCATGAAGGCGGGAGAGCGCATGGGCTATCTCCCGAACATGGTGTAGAGCAGATTGAACACGCCGATGCCGCCGACCATGAAGCCCATCGTGGCGATCAGGCTCGAGCGGGCGCCCTGAGCGATACCCACGATGCTGTGCCCGCTCGGGCAGCCCCCTGCCCACCGGGCGCCGGCGCCAACGAGCAGCCCGCCGACCAAGAGCAGCGCCGCCTTGGCGGCCAGCGATCCGCCGGTGAGGATGTCGAGCTGGCCATAGGCGAAGGTCGGGGCGAGCCCGCCGGCAAGCACGGCGGCCACGATCCCTCCGATGGGAAGCCCTGCGATGAACCAGATCCGCCAGCTCTCCCGGTATTCCTTTGCGCCGAAGAACGGCAGATGCGAGCCTGCCGCCGCGCACACCGACCCATAGCCCGTGGAGACGCCGAGGGCGCGGCCGCCGATCCACGCGAAGAGAACGACGATGAGCCCGATCGCGGGCCCCGCGGCCCACCAGGGCCAGGGCGAAACGAACAGAGCGTGGTACATGAGCGTGCCTCCTTCAGCCGGCGCTCAGCGTCCGGGCTGCGCCAGCAGCGCGTCGAGCAGCGCCCGGCCCGACGCCGTCTCCCACGGCCGCATGCCGACAGCGCGCCCGATCATTCGGCCGTCTCGCCCGATCAGCACGATGGTCGGAGTGGCCCGAACGCGGTATCGGCTGATGACATCGCCGTCGGTATCCAGGACGACGGGCACCGTGAGACCGCGCTCCTTGATCCAGGCGGCGACCTTGTTGCGCGATTCCTGGATATTCACCGCCAGCACCGTGAACCCCTGATCCTTGCGCTCGCGATACGCCTGCTCGATGGCGGTGGGCAGCTCCTTGGCGCAGTACGGGCACCAGGTCGCCCAAAAATAGAGCAGCACGACCTTGCCCTTCTGCTCGGCCAGGGTCACGGGCCGGCCGTCCAGGCTCGCCAGCTCGAACGGCTGGGAGCGCTCGCCGTCGAGCGGGACGATTTGCATGTCGAAGAGAAGGTCTTCGACGTCGGCGGCAGTGGCGGCGCCGATCGAGAGCACGAGCGCCCCCGCCACCGTCAGCGCGATCTTAGGGACGAATGTACGCGTAGCCTTGCTCCTCGAGCTCCATGATGCGCACGACTCCGCCCTGAGGCAAGTGATGGGCGCCGGCTGGCAGCTGATCAAGCGTGATCTGGAATGCCTTCATCGTATTGCCGCAGGCTTCGAATCCCACGCCTTGCGCTTGGAGCCGCTCGAGGGCTTTCTTGAGGTCGGGATCCATGGTCTTGGTCACGAAGTTCTTCAGCGCCGGGCCGTGGACGACCAGCTCGAGCGCCTCGATGTTCTGCCAGCCACCCACGCCCTCGATATTGTTCTGGATATTGCCCAGCACGAACCGGGCCTTGTCCACCCCGG
>WNGF01001645.1_pt1 | contig 53636 bp, 50 predicted proteins | sample 5400641 | NCBI WGS metagenome assembly WNGF01 (sample SAMN13153371, study PRJNA577476) | soil metagenome | isolation source: 80 cm soil or saprolite under grassland replicate 2 | place: USA:California | collected 2016-06-15 | reverse complement strand
TGATGGAAGGTCAAACGTCGCTCATCAGCGGCGCATCGTCCGGTATCGGCCGCGATCTCGCTCGCGAGTTCGCGGCGGACGGCTACGACCTCGTCCTCGTCGCCCGGCACACCGAGGCTCTGCAGCAGCTCGCGGACGAACTGACGCGCGCGCATCGCGTGAAAGCCACGGTCATGCCTGTCGATCTCTCGCAGCCCGGCGCAGCACGCCGTCTTTACGATGACCTCGAGCGCGCCGGCACCACGATCGACGTCGTCGTGAACAACGCCGGGTTCGGGCTGCAGGGCCCCTTCGCAGAAGCCGCGGCGGATCGCGTCCTGGACATGATCCAGGTCAACATCGCGGCACTCACCGAGCTGACGCGGCTGTGTCTTCCCGGCATGCTCGCGCGCAATCGGGGCGGGGTTCTGAACGTCGGGTCCACGGCCGCATTTCAAGCCGGCCCGTTCATGGCCGTCTATTACGCGACGAAGGCGTACGTGCTGTCATTCACCGAAGCTATCGCAGAAGAAGTTGCCGGAACGGCCCTGCGCGTGAGCTGTCTTTCGCCGGGCCCGACGGCAACCGGATTCGCCGATGCCGCGCAGATGACGGAGACGCGTTTGTTCCGCCGCGGCACGATGACGTCAACGGACGTCGCGCGCATCGGATTCGAGGGCTGGAAGCAGGGCCGGATCATCGTGATCCCGGGCATCACCAACCGCGTCGGCGCCGCGCTGGTGCGCCTCTCCCCGCGTCCACTGGTGCGCAAACTCGTGAAGAACCTGAATACCTGATTCAGGCCGGCGCGGGTCTCGAGATCAGCGGCCGCACGGCGTCGACGACTTTCTTCCCTGACGGCATGATGCCCAGGGTGACGAGTGCGCCGCCGTCGATCACGACGTTGTCGTCGACGAGGATCTTGAACTCGCCGTAGCGCCCTTTCACCAGATCGACGTCGGTCTCGAGCTCACGGCGAAGGCGCGCCGCCACACGGACGGCGTGGATGCCGGATACTCAATACGCGCAGTAGCGAACGGCAATGCGAGACATGGGGACCTCGAGGGCGGCCTGAAGGCCGGCACCACCGGAGTCCAGGCCCGCCTAAAGGCGAGCACCACCGGAGCGGAGCCGTGGAATCCAGCGGCCGACCTGTTTTGTGTATGCCTCGTACGATACGCCGAATCGCGATCGAAGGTACGGCTCTTCGTAGCCAATGACAAAAAGATTCGCCGCGATGAAAAAGCAGGCCCAGTAGATCACCAGATCAGCGGAATGGAGGATCGCCGCCTCACCCAGCAGAATCAGTGTGACCGCCAGGTACATGGGATTTCGAACGTAGCGATACAGACCGCGGACGACCAGGTCGCGCGGGGGATCGACGGGTGAGAGGGTGCCGCGGCCCGTGCGTGCAAATTCGAAGGTGCACGCGGCGAGCAGCAGCACGCCGCACGCGACGCATCCAAGACCGGCAAGGTCGAGTGGATCTGACCACTCGATGTGCGCGCGGAAGAGGCCGAAGAACCTCCACGGCACGTAACCGGCGACGACGCCGGGCAGCAGGATGATCCAGAGGAGACTGCGAAGCGCGAGCAGCGCCATTCAAGCAGCGATCGGAAATCAACAATCTACAATCCCGATGGCGCCTGGCTGGGGCCGCGCTTCAGGAATCGGCCGCCGCCCTTCTTCCCGACGAACTTGTCGCCATCGATGATCACTTCGCCGCCGCTGATGACAGCAGAGGGCGAGCCCTGCACGGTCCGCCCTTCGTACGGATTGTAGTCCACCTTCATGTGGAGCGTCTTGACGCTGAGCGTGGCCGACCTGTTCGGATCGAAGATCACGATATCGGCGTCCGACCCGACGGCAACCGTGCCCTTCCGCGGAAACAGTCCGAACATTTTCGCGGGAGTCGTCGAACACAACTCGACGAAGCGGTTCATCGAGATGCGGCCTGGCCGCACGCCGCCGTCGTGCACGAGCGTCAATCGCGTCTCGATGCCGGGCGCGCCGTTCGGGATTTTGCTGAAGTCGTCCTTGCCGAGCTCCTTCTGCTCCGCCATGCAGAACGGGCAGTGATCCGTCGAGATCACCTGCAGGTCGTTCTTAGCGAGCCCCTTCCACAGCACGTCCTGGTGCCATTTCTCGCGGAGCGGCGGCGACATCACGTATTTCGCGCCGTTGAAGCCCGGCTCCTCGTAGTTGTCGTACGACAGGAAGAGATATTGCGGGCAGGTCTCGGCGTACGCGGGGAGCCCCAGGTCGCGCGCCTCGCGCACCTTCTCGAGCGCGTGCGCCGCCGAGAGATGGACGATGTAGATCGGAACGCCGGCCAGCTCCGCGAGCGCGATCGCTCTCCCCGTCGCTTCCCCCTCGGCGCGCGGCGGACGTGTGAGCGCGTGATACTTCGGCGCGGTTTCCCCCTTGCGCAGCGCTTCCTTCACGAGCTCGTCGATCACGCCGCCGTTTTCCGCGTGCATGCACACGAGCCCGCCGTTCTCGCCGGTCCTGCGCAGCGCGCGGAAGATCGTCTGGTCGTCCACCATGAACACGCCGGGATACGCCATGAACAGCTTGACGCTGGTGATCCCGTCGTCCCGCACGAGCCGGTCCATGTCGCCCAGCCCCGCGTCCTCGAGCTCGGTGATGATCATGTGGAAGCCATAATCGATGACCGCCTTGCCGTCGGCGCGCTTCCGCCAGTCGTCGAGCGCATGGCGCATCGTGCTGCCGCGATACTGGATCGCGAAGTCGACAATGCTCGTCGTGCCGCCGAACGCGGCCGCGATCGTGCCCGACTCGAAATCGTCGGCCGAGGTCGTCCCGCCAAATGGCATGTTCAGGTGCGTGTGCACGTCGATCCCGCCGGGAATCACGTATTTGCCCGACGCGTCGATCGTCCGGTCCGCGTTGAAGCGGTCCGCCGGCAGGTCCTTCCCGATCGCCGCGACGACCCCGTTATCGCAGTAGACATCCGCGACGTAGTCGTCGGATGCGGTGATCACGCGCCCGTTCGTGATCAGGAGAGACATAAATGATCTCGAATTGCCAGAATCGCCGAAATTACCGTAAATGCCATAAATGATTTAGAGCCTGTAACAAAACGGTCGCGAGGACAGGATAGACCCATTTAGTGCGTAGCGGGATCCGTAACAGATGCTGCCACCGGGAACTGGGATGCGGATCGGGAATGACATGCTGGCGATGCTGGCGCGACTGGCAGCACGAAGGCATGCAGATGGATGTAGGTCGCTGCGCCGACAAAGTCTCCGTCGCCGGCGCACCGTCTTGATCAATGGTCGTCGACCACGCTCAGACGTCGTGGGGTACCAGGACGGTCACCGTCTTGCGCGTGCTGTTTCCAACGGCGTCCGTGCACGTGATCGCAATGGTGTAGATGCGGCCAGTACCATCGCCGAGGCGATCGGCCCGCAGTTGAACGGTGAGCGCACCGGTGATCACCCAGTCACCGGGCGCGAGCGCTTCAGTGCTGGTCACGGAATCGATTCGACAGGTCACCGGACCGCTGCACGCATCGCTCACATCCGCGACCGTGACGGTGACTGGTATCATCTCGCGGTTCGGTGGCCACATGATCTCCGGCGTCACCGCAACGCTGCCCACCCGCGGCGGTTCGAGGTCGGCGAGCGTTACGTTCACGGAATCGGTCGCCCGCTCCCACCGATCGTCATAGACGGTCAGGTCGAAGGCATACGTTCCCAGCGATGGCAGGTTGAACGTCGGCGTCGGACCTTGCGCGTAAGCGTGCAGTGGCGTTGTGCCGGACCAGACGTACGCCCAGATATACCGGCCGGGAGGCGCCGTGGACCTGGTGCCGTCGAGCGTCACCTGGCCCTGGCACGACTCATTGGCCGGAACAATCTGATCCGGGCCCGCGTTGGCCGTCAGCACGGGATCCGCCTCCCACGTCAGCTTCGTCAGAAACGCGTCCTGCCCACCTTGAGAACCTTGCTGGTCCGGCGTGGCCGCGAGCGCGGCTTGAAACGGGTTCAGCGTCTGCAGGTCCGGCGACGACGTGACTCCCGAAACGAGCACGGATCCCGCGGTGTCGATGGCCAACGCCGAGATGTAGTCGCGCCCCGAGCCGCCGAAGTACGTCGACGTCAGCAACGAGGACCCCTGCGCGTTGAATTTCGCCACGAATCCGTCGTCCCATCCACCGGCAAACGCCGATTGGAAGGGACTCCTCACGGGAAAGTCATCAGACGACGTGAAGCCGGCAACCCAGATGTTGTCCGTCGCGTCCAGCGCGACCCGAATGGCGCCATCGTAATTCCTACCGCCAAGCGTCGTCGAAAACAGGAGCGCCGAACCGGTGCTGTTGATTTTCGTCACGAAGGCGTCGGGATACGCGTAGTAGTTCGTGCGAGGAATGCCGCCGACGCGCGGGAAGTCTCCCGAATCGGTTGAGCCGACGACATAGGCGTTTCCAGATGCGTCGACCGCGACGTCGACCGCGGTGTCCCAGTACGATCCGCCCAGGTACGTCGAGTAGACGAGCGAGGATCCATCCGGACTAAGTTTTGTGACGAAGCCGTCCGGATAGAAACCGCCGCTGATCTCACCGTGAAAAGCGGACTGAAGTGCGTTGGCCGTCGGAAAGTCGGCAGAACGTGTCGAACCGACGATCACGGCGCTGCCCCGACGAATCGACTGCCAGGCTTGGGCCGGACTCATCCCCAGAGCCGCCGAGATAGGTGGCGTACATCACCTGCGACGCGTCCGCGTTCAACTTCACGACAAACATGTCGAACGTTCCGCCCCGGAACGATGGCTGCAGGGCGTTGTGAACGGGAAGATCGACGGAGAGCGTCGTCCCCGCGGCGTACACCTCGCCAGACGCTGCGACCCCGAGATCGGTGAATTCGTCGGCGGCCGATCCGCCGAAGAGCGTCGAGTAGACGAATGACGTGCCGCTCGGAGCGAGCTTCACGACAAAGGCGTCTTCCGGTCCACGGAGTCCCGTCCGTAAGCCGCCGACGGTTGGAAAATCGGCCGAGGTCGTGCCGCCCGCGACGACCACGCCGCCTGACGCATCGACCACGATCCCGTTCGGATTCTCGAAGCCGCTTCCGCCGAAGACCGTCGAGTACACGATCGACGAGCCCGACGGATCGATCTTGGTGACGAACGCGTTCACGGAGCTGACGCTGCCCGACAACTGACCTCCCTCGGTGATCGGGAAGCCGCGGCCTTCAGTGAGGCCCGTCACGTAAGTGTTTCCGGCCGCGTCGAGCGCCATGTCATTGGGCTCGTCCCATCCGAACCCGCCAAGATAGCTCGAGTGCACGAGCACAAGGGGGTCGATCACCAGCTCTGCGTTGGTATCGTACGGCCCGACATCGAAGCCGACCGTGTGCCCTCGCATCAGCCGGTAGCGCACGGCGACGCGGCGGCGGGTGCCTTCGATATCCTGATACGCGATCGGCCGCTGCATCCGAATCGGCCGCGAGCGCGTGCCGAGCACCAGATCGCCGTTTGAGTCGAGGCGGACCGACTGCGCGCCGTCGATCGCCAGCCTGATTGCCGACGGATGGCGGTGCGGAGAGACGATGAAGTCGTATTCAAGCTGTCGCTGATTGCCGTAAAACAGCAAATCGATACCGGAATAAATTCCGTTGTAGCGAACTTTCCCGAAGTGGGGGACACCTATCTGCCACCGGCGAGGATCGTTGCCGACGATGTAGTTGCTGTGCCCGGAAAGCGGGTCCGCCCCATCGATGCGCGCCGGTGCTGCGCCGATGAGTGAGGCGCGGATCGCCGATCCTTCGGCGCCATCGAGCGTCAACACTGTCCCAGTCTCGGTGAGAAATACCGTATAGCCGCTGCCGCGCGACAGAAACTTGACGCGGCTGTCGGATTGTCCCTGGTTCGGCTCGAACGCGAGCGGCAGGTTGCCGTACCGTTCCGCCATCACCGGTTTCACACCAACGAGGAGCACGAGCACAAACTCGGCGACCCGAAAGATCATTCGCGGCATGGCCGACGCCGTCAGCAATTCTGATACCGGCAATTGCTCGCGCAGTCGCCCTTTCTCGACTACGACATACGCGCGGTCGCACCGTACGCTGACTGACGAGACTGGTCGTGCAGATCACCGTTCTGTCGCGCAATGATCGCGTCGCCTGTGGCGCGCTACTTCGATTTCACCGTTCGACTCCGACCAGAGCGGGGCATTGCCGCGTGCGAACGGTCCGCCTTGCGGCTGCAGCAGGTGATGGCGGCGAAAGTGATGACGGGATCGCTCTTCGGCGATCGGAATGCCCTCCGCGTCGGACGTTCTGAGGCCAGCGACCGGTCGGTCGCTACTGGACGTCCCTCATTCCAAAGGTTGGAATCGGGACCGCGGGCAACGTCTCAGGCAATTACGGCGATTATGGCATTGTGGCAATTATGGCAATTCAGTACAGGTTGGTCTTGCGCACGCCGCCCGTGTAATCGACGTAGACCACTTTGAGCTCGGTGTAGAAATCAATCGCGACGCGCCCCATCTCGCGAAGCCCGACGCCCGTCGCCTTCATGCCGCCGAACGGAATGTGCGCTTCGCCGCCAACCGTCGGCGAGTTGACGTGAATGATGCCGGCGTCGAGCCGATCGACGAACCGGAACGTCGAGGCGACGTCGTTGGTGTAGACGGATGCCGACAGCCCGAACCTGACGCCGTTCGCCACCGAGAGCGCCGACGCGGTGTCCGGCACGCGGATGAGCGACAGCACCGGCCCGAAGATCTCCTCCTGCGCGATGCGCATGTTCGGAAGGACGTCGTCGAAGATCGTGGGCGCCACGAAGTACCCGCGTTCCCGTCCGTCGCCCTTGATCCGTTCGCCACCGCATACCAGCGTTGCTCCCTCCTCATCGCCGGACGCGACATAGCTGAGAACCGTCTCGAGCTGCCGTTCGTCGACCGAGGGCCCGACGTTCGTTGACGGATTCAGACCGTTACCAACCACCAGCGACGCCGTTCGCTCGATGAGCCGCTCGATGAACTCGTTCGCGATCGATTCGACGACGACAGCGCGGCTGGTCGCAGTGCATCGCTGGCCCGTCGATCCGAACGCTCCCTGCACCGTGCTCTCCGCGGCCAGATCGAGGTCCGCGTCCGCGAGCACGACGATCGGATTCTTGCCGCCCATCTCGCACTGGCACTTGATGCCGCGTGCGGCCGCCGCGCCGTACAGGCCGGTGCCCACGTCGTTCGATCCGGTGAACGACACCGCGAGGATCGCAGGATGCCGCACGATCGTGTCGCCGACTTCGCGCCCGCCGCCGAAGACCAGGTTGAGCACGCCGGGCGGCAACCCGCACTCATCGAAGATCTCGACGATGAGCGACGCGGTCAGCGGAGTGAGGCTTGCGGGCTTGAAGACGATCGCATTCCCTGCGACAAGTGCCGGCGCAATCTTCCAGATCGGGATCGCGATCGGGAAGTTCCAGGGAGTGATCACCGCGACCGGTCCAACCGGCTGCTTCAGCGTGTAGCAGAAATTGTTCGGCAGCTCCGAGGGAATCGTCTCCCCGGTGATCCGCCTGGCCTCGCCCGCGAAGAATTCGACGACGTTGATGGCGCGCTGGATTTCGCCGCGCGATTCCGCGAGCGTCTTGCCTTCTTCACGCGTCAGCGCCTCGGCGAGCTCCTGCCGGCGTTCTTCCATGCGCCGCTGGACCTTGAACAGGATCTGCCCGCGCACGGGCGTCGGCGTCTGTCGCCAGCCGTCGAACGCGCGCCGCGCCGCGTCGCACGCCTCGGCTGCTTCCGCCGCCGTTGATGCGGGCGCCTCCGCGACCACGTCGCTCACGTCAGCGGGGTTGACGTCCTTGACACGTCCTCCTTTCGAGTCGCGCCATTCACCGCCGATGAAGTTTTTGAGAATTCGCATCGTTGTTTTATCGGCGGGGTCCCCTGCACCCCGCCTGGCTCACTTCCTTACGCGGGCCCCACACGCCCGCTCCACTCCGCTCGCGCTGGCCCCCTCAGTCCTTCATCTGGTGAACTTCCCGAGCCAAACCGGAAACCGCGAAACGCGTGTGGCGTGCCGCGGATCCCGCATCCCGGATCCCGCATCCCGGATTCAGATCTCGGTAATCGCGCCGTACGTTTCAGGCCGGCGATCCCGATAGAATTGCCACGTGTTGCGGACCTGCTGGATCATCCCGAGATCGAGGTCGGCCACCACCAGTTCATCCTTGTCACGGCTGCCGACGGCCACCATCTGCCCGCGCGGATCGCAGAAGTAGCTCTGGCCGTAGAACTCGCCGATGTTCCAGGGGGCTTCGACGCCGACACGGTTGATCGCGCCGACGAAATAACCGTTCGCCACCGCGTGAGCGGGCTGCTCGAGCTTCCACAGATATTCCGACAACCCGGCGACGGTTGCTGACGGGTTCAGCACGATCTCGGCGCCGTTCAACCCGAGAATGCGTGCCCCCTCCGGAAAGTGGCGGTCGTAACAGATGTAGACGCCGATTTTTCCAGCCGCCGTATTGAAAACCGGATAGCCGAGGTTCCCGGGTCGGAAGTAGAACTTTTCCCAGAATCCTGGACCGACGTGGGGGATGTGATGCTTGCGATATTTCCCGAGATACATCCCGTCGGCGTCGATCACCGCGGCGGAATTGTAGTAGATGCCGGTGATCTCCTCTTCGTAGATCGGCACGACGAGCACCATGCCGTGCTGCTTCGCAATCCCCTGCATGGTCTTGATCGTCGGACCGTCCGGCATCCGCTCGACCATCTCGTACCACCGGGGCTGCTGCTCGGCGCAGAAGTAAGGACCATTGAAGAGCTCCTGCAGGCAGAGCACCTGCACGCCGCGCCGCGCCGCTTCCTCGATGAGCGGCAGGTGCTTGTCGAGCATGCGCTGCTTGATCTGTTCGGCGGTTCCCTCGAGAGAAATATCCGCCTTCATCTGTATCAGTCCGCCACGCACGATTCGGCTGGGCATCTGATTCCTCGTTGATGATGGGTGGCGCTCCGTAACGGGTCACGCGGCAGCGTGTGAGGATGATGAAGGTCCAGTATAATCCGCGTTTCCCCGAAAGTGAGGGCGCATGGCTGCCGATCTGTCGGTGACGTTCACCGGGCTTCGTTTTCAGAACCCGTTTCTCCTGTCGTCGGCGCCGCCAACGGAATCCGACAGCAACATCATGCGTGCCTTCGACGCCGGCTGGGGAGGCGTCGTCACGAAGACCATCGGGCTGCATCCGGTGGTGAACGTCGCCGGTCCGAAGACCAAGTTTCTGCGCGCGACGCCCGACTCCTACCACCTGTCGATGCAGAAGCGTCCGGGCACCGCGCTTCACTCGTCGTGGAACTGGGAGCTGATCTCGGACAAGCCGCTCGACTGGTGGCTGCCGCGCCTCGCGCGCATCAAGCAGGCGCACCCGGAGCGGATCCTCGTCGCCTCGATCATGGCGGGCTCGGGCAACGATCGCGAGCTGCAGAACTGGCAAACGCTGGCGAAGGCATGCCAGGACGCCGGCGTCGATGCGTTCGAGTTGAACCTGTCCTGTCCGCATATGGATCGCAAGGACATGGGATCGAACATCGGGAAGGACGAGGGGCTGATCTCGGTGGTCACTCAGGTCGTGAAGGAAGTGGCGACCGTGCCAGTGTGGTGCAAGATCACGCCGTCGACGACCGACATCGTTGCCGAAGCCCGCGCGTCCTTTCTGGGGGGCGCCGATGCGATCGTCTCGTCGAATACGTTCCCCTCCATTCCCCTGATCGATCCGGAGACGCTCGAATTCGAGGTGAACGTCGACGGGTTTGTGTCGAGCGGCGGGCTTGGTGGGCCCGCGATCCTTCCGCAGTCGCTCGCGAAGGTCTCGCAGATGACGCAGGCGTTTCCGGATCGTGAGTTCTCCGGGATCGGCGGCGTCGGCGAGTTCGCCCAGGCGTTGAACTACTTCCTCCTCGGATGCGGCACGGTGCAGGTGTGCACGGCCGCGATGCTCGATCACGCGATCGGCCCGAACGTGATCAAGGAGCTGACATCGGGGCTGGAGCAGTTCCTCGAGCGCCACGCGGCGCGTGGATGGCGCGGGGTGGAGGATTTCCGCGGAAGCCGGCGCGACCGGATCGTGGCGCACTCACGGATCCGGCGGCCCGATACAAAGGAATACTTCGGCGGCCACGAGACATCGGAGGGCTACGCGGCGCGTGAAACCGCCGAGAAGCAGGTATAGACCATGACCACGACGACGACGCAGATGTCCGGCGCGGAGATGATCGATCTCTGCCGCAAGCACACGTTCTTCGAATGGTCGGCGCAGGGGGCGGTCGATCCGATCCCGATGGCGCGCGCAAAGGGCGTGTACTTCTGGACGCCGGAAGGAAAGCGCTACATCGACTTCAACAGCCAGTTGATGTGCGTGAACATCGGCCATGGCGACGAGCGCGTGATCCGCGCGATCGGCGACCAGGCGGCCACCCTCGCGTACGCGAACCCGTTCATGGCGACGGAGGTACGCGCGAAGCTCGGTGCAAAGCTCGCGCAGATCACGCCTGGCGACATCGACGTCTTCTTCTTCACGAACGGCGGGGCGGAGGCCAACGAGAACGCGATCAAGATCGCGCGGGCGTTCACCGGGCGTCACAAGATCCTCGCGCGCTACCGCTCGTACCACGGTGGGACGCACGGCGCGATGGCGCTCACAGGCGACCCGCGCCGGTGGAGCACAGAGCCCGGCATGCCCGGCGTGATCCACGTGCTCGATCCCTATCACGGCATCGAGCGCGGGTGGGACTCGACAGAGCAGTCGCTCGCGATGCTCGAGGAGATCGTCCAGCTCGAAGGCCCGCAGAACATCGCCGCGTTCTTCCTCGAGACCGTCAGCGGCACGAACGGCGTGCTCGTTCCTCCCGACGGCTACATGCAGGGCGTCCGCGACCTCTGCACGAAACACGGCATCCTCATGGTGTGCGACGAGGTGATGGCCGGCTTCGGGCGCACCGGCGAATGGTTCGCGATCAACCACTGGAACGTCGTCCCCGACATCATGACGATGGCAAAGGGGCTGACGAGCGCGTACGTGCCGCTCGGCGCCGTGGGGATGCGCCGCCCGATCGCGGATCACTTCCGGGAGAACGTGTTTCAGGGAGGGCTGACCTACAACAGCCATCCGCTCGCGTGCGCGGCGGCGCTCGCGAACATCGCCGTCTATGAAGAGGACGATCTGATCGGCAACGCGAAGCGGCTCGGGCCGATCATGACCGGACTGCTTCAGGATCTCGCACGCCGCCACCCAATAGTGGGGACGCACCGCAATCTCGGCCTGTTCGGGATCGTGGAGCTCGTGCGGGATCAGAAGACGAAGACCCCGCTCGCCCCGTTTGGCGGAACGTCAGAGGAAATGAAGAAGCTGTCGAAGCTGTTCCGCGAGCTCGGGCTCTACACCTTCGTGCGCTGGCACAACTTCTTCACGAATCCGCCGTTGTGCATCGCCGAACCGGAGCTGCGCGAGGGTTTCACGATCATCGACACCGCGTTGAGCACGCTGGAAGCGGGCATGTAATCGCGTGTACGAGCAACGCGGACATGCGCTGCTGCCGTGGCCGGCATTCCTGCGTCGCGCGGCGCGGCACGTGTCGTGGGGAGCGGTGATTGTGATCGGTGCGGTGGGGCTCGGCACCGCGGGTTATCACGCGTTCGCACACCTTCCGTGGATCGACGCGTTTCTGAATGCCTCGATGATTCTCAGCGGCATGGGACCGGTCGATCGGCTGGACACGTCCGGCGCGAAGCTGTTCGCCGCGTTGTATGCGCTGTTCAGCGGCCTGATGTTCATCGCCGTCATGGGGCTAATCCTTGTGCCCTGGGTCCACCGGCTCTTTCACTGGTTTCATATCGAAGGCGACTGATCGGTGGAGCTGTTCTCAACTTTGAAGCTGCGATGCGAGGATCCAGGGATTCACGGATCCACCGATTCGAGGATTCGAGGATTCGAGGATTCGAGGATTCGACGATTCGAGGATTCGAGGATTCGAGGATTCGGGGATTCAGCGATTCACGCGATTCGTGATTAGGGATTCGTCGATCAGGGATGAGGGATTGATCAGTATCCCATCTCTCTCTCGATGCCCCGGACAATGCGCGCGAGCTCGTCGACGAGCTTTCCGCCGCCGGCCTCGCGATACGACCGCACCAGCGACTGGTAGTACGAGATCACGTCGTCCGCGCCGGCGTTGAACCGGGTCCAGATTGACTCGCCATCGTTCCGCAGATCGCGAAGGATCGCGTACGTGTTGTGCACCTTGTCGGCGGCGGACACGCGCAGGCTCGACGGCGGCAGCGTGCGCGCGTGCTGCACGTAGGCGTGCTTGCGTTCCGCCCACGGCTTCTTCGGAATCTCCCACGAGTCGGTGCAGTCTTCGACGATGCGCGCAACGGTGTCGCCGAAGCGGGCGCGGATGTCCTCGAGGCGATCGCGGCCGCCGTGGTCCTCAGCGGCGTCGTGCAGCAGCGCCGCGATCGCCTCATCCTCACTCCCGCCATCGTCGAGGACGATCGACGCGACGCCGAGCAGGTGCGCGATGTAAGGGGCGCTGGTGCCTTTGCGCATCTGCCCCGCGTGCACCTCGCGCGCGTAGAGGACCGCCTCGTCGAACCGGCCCGTGAGCGTGACCATGGCCGTATTCTGCCAGAAGTAGAATGACGCGCATGGCGGATCCGCGGCAGGTCTACGACGTGCTCGATGCGATGGGGATTCAGTACGAGAAGTACGAGCATCCGCCGGTGTTCACGGGCGAAGAGGCCGCGGAGCACTGGGGGCCGATCCAGGCGACGCAGGTGAAGAATCTGTTCCTGCGGAACAAGAAAGGGGATCGGCAGTATCTGGTGATCCTCGAGATCCACAAGCAGGCGGACCTGCGGCAGCTCGTGAAGATCATCGGAGACGATCGCTTCAGCTTCGGCTCGCCGGAACGTCTGATGGCCACGCTCGGCGTGACGCCTGGATCAGTGTCGCCGTTTGGACTGCTGCACGAAGGGTCGAAGGGCGTGCGCGTGATCGTCGACCAGGATCTTCGATCCGCCGACAAGCTGATCTTCCACCCGAATCTCAACACCGCCAGCGTGACGATCTCAGTCGCTCATTTCGAGCGCTTTCTTGCCACCCGCCCGAACGTCGTGCGCTGGTTGAAGCTGTGAGCACAATCAGCGTCGTTCACTGACACGCTGCACGGGCCGACGGCTCGGCCGTCGTAACTCATCTGCGAAGCCCATTAGCGCAGTTCTGAGCCGTTGCCTAGAATGGCTCTATGAACGAAACCCCTTTCTTTGCCACTCTCGCCCTGACGATCGCGGCGGTCTCTTCCGCGCAGCAGTCCCCTCAGAGCCTCCAGCCTGACACCCTGAGTCGCCCAACAGAAACGCTGCAATCCGAGGTGCTCATCTCGACGTTGCCGACCGAAGATCTGAAGAAACAGATTGCCGCTGAAGGCGGAACGATCGAGCACAAATCCGAAGTCGCGCGCGGCGGACCAGTGGCTGCTGTCGTGCGCACCACGGGTTGCATGAAGGACATGGCGGGGCGCTGCAACGTCAACGTGACCCTCGACGTACACAAGCCGGACGGCTCGGTATTTCATGCGGCCAAGGCGGTCGACTTGCCGCCGACAGGCCGGATCGCCGTGCCGCTCAAACTCGATGCGAATGCTGCAACGGGCCTCTACAAGGTCGTCCTTACGGTGCGCGACCTGACGGCGCGTCGCTTTGCTGTTCTGGAGCGGCAGTTTGCCGTGAAGTGATCGCTTGTTTCTTTGTCGCCTTCCCGGCGGAGTCGGCCGGCGCATCCTTTTCCGTCCACTTCTTGTAATCGGTGGCCTCGTGTTCCCGCTGCGTTGGGAGCTCGCGCACTTTGTCCGGTTTTTCAGCGGCGAGATTCTTCGACTCCGAACGATCGTTGGAGAGGTCGTAGAGCTCCCACGGCGCGTTCTGGCCGGCGGCGACGATCTTCCAATCCCGGGCGCGCAAGGCGCGATTGCCTTCGTGCAAAAACCAGATCGAGTCGCGCGCGACGGTCACATCCTGCTTCAGCGCCGGCACGAGACTCTTGCCCGGATAGCGCGGCGCATCCGTTCCGCGTTCGTAGGTGAAAGGATCCCCGGTCACCAGCTCTCCGTGCGCCGCGATACCGTTCGGCCAGTGCACCACGAACGGCGTGGAAACGCCACCTTCGTGCACCCAGGTCTGTGCCGGCGAAACGGCGTGTTCGAAAACGTCGACCAGCCGGGGCCAAGGCACAGGAACGTCGATCAGGGATTCGACCGCGCTACGGCAACACAAGATGTCTGGGCACTTTGACGACGAGCGTGCCCGCGATCTTGTCGTGCCACATCGCTCGTTCACCAACGATCGGGGCTCACGAGGGATGCTCCACGCGGAAGCGGTAGCGTGCGAACGAAGTGGTGCCGGACGAGAACCTGAATACGAGCTGATAGCGACAGCCGCGGGCGACGTTCACGCGACGCACGTCACCGAGAGAATGGAACCGGTTCTCCACGTGAATCACTGTGGCGTCGCCGCATTTCAGATCGATAGAGAGGATATCGTCATAGTCGACACCCCACCACGTCTGAACGCTGAACAATCCGTCACGATGAATGTCGAACCAGTAGGTGTCCGACAGGCTACCCGCTCCGGCGGGCACACAAACACTCTGATAGGACGCTGGCAAGTTGAAAGAGCAGAGCGCGCCGCCGCCGTCGAAGGCGACCGTCTGTTCCGCGGGTTGTAACGTGACATCAACGGAACTGTCAGTACCGATGCGAACGTCCGCTGCGTCGTAGCCGATCTTGACCACATGCAAGACGATATCGCCGGATTGCACTGACATCGCAAAATGCCCGGCGGCATCGGTTTCCGTCGAAACCCCTTTCTCTGGGCCTGCAGCGATTTCCACATGCGCGGCGGCGACCGGCGTGGCTGCGGTCGGCGCCGTTTCATGCACGAATCCAGAGATGTGGATCAAAGTGCCGACGGAACTGCCTACGGAGGCTTGCGAAGGCGAGAGCGGCATGTCCACGGTGCTCCCGCAGCCGTTGCTGACGATGAGCGCGAGGCAGATACAGGTCAGGGACCGAAGTATGAACTTGCCCATGACAATGATCCTCGGAGAAGCCCGGAGAGGGGCCGAACTTCGAAGTGGCAGCGTCGAATAATGCCATGCACCGTCACTCAGCAGCAGCGAATCCAACAAACCCCATCGGCGTCCACATGATTAAAACACGCGAGTAACGCACTGTAAACGGGCACGGTCTTACGCGCGGCCAATCTTCAAGGCAATGTCGGTGATTCGATCGATGAACGGACGCTTCGCGAGTGTGTACGCCTCGCGATCGAGGCGATGCTCCTGCGCGAGCTGCCGCTTCAGGACCTCGTACTCCGCCGGCGCGTCGGCATGCGTACGCAGGTAGTCGCGGAAGGCAATCGGCCGGATCCACTGCGGCGTCCCGACCGGTATCAGATGGAGGTGGTGGGTCCGGAAGGAGAACGACGGCTTGCAGAACCAGTGCTCGAGGTCGACCTGATACGGCGCGTAGCAGTAGCCGGCATCCGCCGCCGCCGCGATTGCCTCGCGAGACGCGTCGAGCGTCTGGACGCCAGCCATGATGTCGATGACCGGCTTCGCGGCGAGCCCAGGGACGGCAGTGCTGCCGATGTGTTCAATTGGTCCCGTGAGCCACGCCGCGAGCACCCGCCGCAACACCGCAGCTTCGACCAGGAACAAGTTCGGCCAGGCTGGATCGTACAAGGCGATTTCGACCGGCGCCTCTGGTGAGGTCATCGTAATGTTTTTCGCAACCTGGGTCGCTCGACGGCGTCTCCGATGCGGTCTGGCCACGAGCCCCCACGGATCACCGTCAGTGCGTCCCGCGCTTCCGTTCCAACGGCCCACCATCGCGGAACGACGGTTCGATCTCTTGTGAGTCGACGCAGCGAGGGAATTGCCGCAGTGCTTCGCAGTTCACCAACAGCGTAGGCGCACCAGAAACGCACATCAGCCGCGTCATCGTGCAGATGTTGAATGAGCGCGCTCTCTGCGGTTGCGCGACGTTTTCCGCGGCGAAGTCGGAGCAGCTGGGTCACGCTTTCGGCCGCCTGGCCCCTGACGCGCGGAACGGGGTCGTTGTCGAGAACCTTCACCAGCGCCTTGATGACGGCCTGCGTCTCGCTGCCGGCGGCGACGTGGCCCAACGCGTACGCGGCCGCTTCCCGACGCTCGGGTTCACGCGCATGCAACGCGATCTCCATCAGTGCACGCGCCGAACGCGCTGTTCCGACCAGGGAGAGTGAGGCGCCTGCCTGCAGCCACAACGACCGCCGAAGGCCCTGTAGCACTTGCAGCAGCGCGCGCTCTGCCCGCGGCCCACCGCATCTGCCCAGCAGCCAGATGTAGAACGCTGCGGCATTCCCTCGAGACTGCTCCGCTGCGCGCGCGAGGTCGGATATCGAGTTGAGTCCCGCCCGGCGTAGCCGGAGCGCGACCCGTTCGGCGGGCCAGCCCGCTTCCGCGTTTCCGCGGAACTTGAATAAGGCTCGATTCACTTGCACCAGCGCGCGCCGATCACTTTGATCGCTCCAGTCCGCGGCGCAAGCCGGTCGCGAGAGCAGCTGTCGCGCCGAGCTGAACGAGATGAAACAGGCCGTTGTGATCGAAGGGCACGATCAGCCGAAGGCTGAGCGCGGTGGCTTGTACCCCTGCGGCGACGATGCTCAGACCGATTCCCCCAGCGACTATCCCTGAACCCGCCAGCCGTCCGCTCGTGCTCAGGGCGATGTACATCGCGAGTGTCGCCACCATTGCCGCCGCTTCGTACGCGACGAAGAAGATAAATGCGCCACCCAATAACTGCGTCAGCGCAGCGAAGCTTGCGCCGGCAGCAATCGCCCAGGGAAGTGCGCTCCGCGCTGCTCGCTCGCTTCGCCAGTCGTGTATCCCGCCGACGACGAAGAGCGCGACGGTTACCCCTAACGACAAGTACAGGACCCACCAGAGGATCCCCAGGGTCGGACCCCGCAACTCCAATCCGTGCGCGACCGCTCCAAGAACGGAACCAAGCGCCAGCAGCCCGAAGACCCAGCACCACAGGGCGCGCTTCCACGGTGCATTCACGGGAACCTGAGCGAGCCTCCACACGATCGCGAGGCAGAAAAGGCCCAACGCCGCATCCGTGGCGGCCGTCGTCAACGCCGTCGCGGATCGATTCAGCTGCATGGGGGATTCGACCACTACTCATGCCGCAGCGCCGCCAGGGGGGCGAGGTTGGCCGCCCGGCGCGCCGGAATGTAGCTCGCGATCATGGTGACGAGGCAGAGAATCGTCGAGCTGCCGACGAACGTCAGAGGATCGGTGGACGTGAGGCCAAACAAAAACGCCGTCAGAATCCGCGACCCCGCGACACTGATCCCGACGCCGATGACTACGCCAATCAGCGAGAGCGACAGGTTCTCACGAATGACCATGCGAAATACGTCCGCAGCCCGCGCGCCGAGCGACATGCGGATGCCAACTTCACGTGTGCGCAGCGACACGCTGTGCGCGGCGACACCGTAGAGGCCGACCGCTGCCAGGAGCAATGTGAGGCCGCCAAGCACGCTGAGCAGCGATGCGACCGCGCGTTTCAGGTCCATCGAGCGGTGAATCTGTTGTTCCAGAGTCTGGAGTTTGACAACCGGCAGATCCGGGTCGAGATCGTGTGCGATGTTCGTCAATGACGAGAGTGCCGCGCGAGAATCGCGTGCGACTCGGATCAGGACCGAACACCGCGATACCGCCTCATGCCGCAACGGCGCATAGTACGCGGCGCGCGGCGATTCGGACAGAAATAAGTACTTCGCGTCGTGGGCAACGCCAATCACGTCATGCCATGACTCCTTGGAATCGACTACGCGAAGACGTTTCCCTATGGCATCGGACCCCGGCCACAGACGCTGCGCCAGGGTCTCGTTCACGATGGCGACCGGCGCAACGTCAGTCAGGTCCGCGCGGCTGAATTCACGCCCGCGAAGAAGCGGCAGACGCATCGTCTCGAAATATCTCGGCGACACACTCGCCGATGTGGCGCGCACAGAGTTCGCCGTGTCCTCCGCCGCCACGGTCGTCTCGTACATCTCCCCAGCCAGAGGCATCATATTCGTGGCCGCCGCCGAAATGACACCGGGCAGAGAAGACGCGCGGCGCATGAACTCGGTGACAAATGTGTCCCGTCGTGAGGCGCTGTAGCCCAGCAGGTCTGTGTCGAAAGACACGGTCGCAAGACCGTGCGGTTCGAAACCGGGATCCACCTGCGTCACCTTCAACAGACTCTGCAGGAAAAGTCCCGCGACAATCAGCAGACTGAGCGAGAACGCTACTTGAGTGATGACAAATGCACGTCGCAAACGCCGCCGACCACTTGTCGCGGTCGAGGTTGTGGCCTCCTCTTTGAGGGCTGGGAGTACATCAATTCTCGTCGCCGTCAGCGCGGGCGCCAAGCCGAAGAACAGCGTCGTGAGGATCGCGAGCGCTGTCGCCGCGAGCAGCGCGCGACGGTCGGGCGTCAGGAGCAGCGAGAAGTCCGTGTCCACCTCGCCGTAGTGCACGACGAGAGCGGTCAAGGCGAAGGAGGCGGCGAAGCCGGCGGCGGCCGAGAGGACCGCGAGCAGCAGCGACTCCATCAGCAGCAGCCGGACCAGCCGTCCGCGGGAGGCGCCCACGGCTTGCCGCATTGCGAGCTCTTTGCGCCGCGACACATTACGCGCCATCAACACGTTCGCGACATTCGCACACGCCACGATCAGTACGAGCGCCGGGACGATGGCGACCAGCCCGAACATCGGAGCCAATTCGTTCTGCTCCCATGGCGTCATGCCGCCCCGCAGCGGAATGACGCGGACATCTTTCTGCTGATCGGGTGCTGTGCCGGCAGGGTTCAATTGCCGGCTGATGACGCGCATTTCGGAGCCCGCGTGTTCGGCCGTCTCGCTGTCACGAAGCCGGCCGACGACATGGAGCCAGCGAGCGTTTGCGGCGCTCAGCAGGACGGGGGATTTCGGCATCGCCACACGTTGCATCCCCAACGGCATCCAAAGTTCCTCGGCGTTGTCGGCATACGCGATGCCGGTGAATCGGCGCGGCGCGACCCCGATGATCGTGAACGGCTGGCCATTAATCGCGACGGTGCGGTTGATGACCTCAGGATCGGCCCCGAAGTGGTGTCGCCAAAACGCGTCGCTGAGGACCACAACGGGATGCGCGCCAGGCTCCGCATCTTCGTCCGCCGCAAACGTGCGACCAATCTCGGCGCGAATCCCGAGGACCTCGAAATAGTTACCGGAGACCAATCCGGCGTTCACGTACTCCGCCCGGGCACCTCCGACGGCCACGCCATTGCCCGAGTAGGCCAGCACGCCCGATAGGGTCGTCGCGTGATCGCGGTACGCCAGATAGTCCGGATAGGACAGGTGGCCAGGTCCGCTCGAGCGTCCCTGTACAGCTGTAATCCAGACAAGCCGGCCGTGGTCGTTCCATGGTGCGGGCTTGAAGAGCATCGTGTCGACGAGCGTGAAGATCGAGGTATTCGCCCCAACCCCGAGTGCCAGCGTTGACACGACCATGAGCGTCCATCCCGGCCGGCGAATCAGTTGGCGCGCCGCGTACCGCAGGTCTGCGCCCACGCGCTCCACTGCCGAGAATTCCCACATGTCGCGTTCCTTCTCCCCACGCTTGAAAGGCGATGAAACGCCTATTGATGGATTCGACGATTCGACGATCCAACGATTCAACGATTCGACGATTCGACGATTCGACGATTCGACGATTCGACGATTCGACGATTCGACGATCAGGGATTCCCGATTAGGGATTAGGGATTCGGTCTTCGTTACGGCAACACAAGGTGTCTGGGCACTTTCACCACCAGAGTGCCCGCGATCTTGTCGTGCCACATCTGCTTCTCCGGATCCTGCAGCATCCACAGACAGCCAATTCCCAGCGCCGCGATTGAAAAGATGCTCGTCAGGCCGCGGACGAGTGCATCCGCGAATCGCAGGTCAGTCCCCTGCAGCCTGATTACCCGCAGGCCGATCACAATGCCGCCGAGCGTGGTTCCACGCCACGCCCAGAAGGCGATGTGGTACGCGAGCAGCAGTAATGGATACCAGCCGTCGTGCCGTGTGAGGTCGAGCAGGTTGACGGCAATCGCGACGAGGATGGCGTCCAGCGCAAATGCGGCGACACGATCGAGGAACGTGGCCCTCGGGTAGACGGCGAGATCGGTCGCGACATCGGGCCGCGGCGGCGGCGGCGTGGTCGCAGTTGGCGCGGCGTCAGGCGGCGGCGGTTCGGGCACGAAGGTGCTTGCAGGCGCGACAACCGCGGGCTCGGCGATGTACGCGGGCTGGGGCTCGACGCTCGCGGCGACGGCCGGTTCAGGCGTACGGACGCGCGGCGGATGCTCGCGTCTCAACGACGCGCGGAACGCGGTGGTCGCCGCGCCGATTCCCAGCACGCCGGTGATCGCCCAGGTGACCATCCCGAGCACGGGCACCATGTAGGCAAGCGTCAGCACGATGAAGCCGATCACGAACGATCGCATCGCCTGCACGCGGCTGTCATCTGACGACTCGGCGACGATCCCCCGGCCGATTGCTCGCATCACGCCGACTTTCCCTATCAAGGCGCCCACCAACAGCCCGCACAACACGAACGGCACGACGGCGAGGCCGACCACTGTCGCCGCCAGAATCGCAAGCGCGGGGATCGTCAGTACCAGCACCAGGAGACCGAGCAGGAAGGCGCTGAGCGGGCGCGCGACCACGGTGTCCGCGCACGAGCGCACCGGGTTCCTGAACACCGCGTTCAGCACGAAGTAGATCAGGAAGAAGATGGCGACAATGCCCCAGACCCACCCGAGGGTCGGTACGATCGGCCGGCCCCAGAGCAATCCGTAAGTGATCCACGGCATCACCGCGCGCAGCGCCGCGCCCGCAGCGGGGGTGCCGACGACGACCTGGTGGCCTTCCTGGCGGAAGTCGGCGGGCGCATTGAGGCTGCCGCCGAAGACCATAACGTCGCGGTGGATCGTGGCGCCGGAATCGATCGTGAGGCTGCCCCCGACGACAACGACGGAGCCCTCGATGGTCGCGGTACTCGCAACGCGGGCCGAGCCCACGACGACGATGACGTCCTCGTCCACCTTTCCCTGGATCGTCACATCGGCAAGGACGCTCGTGATTTCGCGGACCGCATCGTCTGCGCGCAGGACGTAGTCCTGGCCCACGCGGAGGATCGGCCGGGTGAAATGAAACACGCGTTCGTCGGCAGATGGCTCCTGCGGCGGCAGAGGGTCAGTCGTCGTCGACATCTGCACGACGCGGGCGCGGCGCGCCTTCGCTGTGGCAGCCGGTTGCGCTGCGGCAACCGTGCTCAACGCAATCACCGCGGCCAGTGCGATCGCCACGCGCCGCGAGGTTCGACGGAGTGAAAGTGTGTCGCTCATCTCTGTGACGCCCCTCCGGGGGCCAGGCGCTCGACCGCGGTCCATAACAGGGCGCACGCGAGCGCGAATGAAATCGTGAGGATCGATACGTAGGTGGCGACCGGCTGCAGCACCACGTCCCACAGCACACGCACGACGGTCGCCGCGTCGTCGGCCCCGCGCGTGAACGACGCGGCGCGGCTGAAGCCGATGCCGGGGAGCAGCTGCTGCAGCAGTGGCGCGCTGAGCGCCACCAGCTTCCACAGACCGATCAACGTGGCAGCCGCGACGGTCCCTCCTGCAAACTGCCAGGCGCGCGACCACGCCGTCCAGTCGCGCACCGGCTTCGCGTCCGGCCGTGCGGCGGTCGCGGCGAGCACGCGCGGCATCAGCGTCCGCGGCGCGTGCGGCGTGGGCAGCCGCTTCAGCTCGGAGTCGACGAGTTGCTCGAGGTCAATGGGGTTCATAGGAACCAGTAATCGCGCGCTTCAGCGCTTCGCGGCCGCGATGAATGTCCGTCCTGACCTTTGCCAGCGAGACGCCGAGCGTGGCGGCGATCTCCTTGTAGGTCATGTCCTCGAAGTGAAACAGCACGAGCGGCACACGCTGCTGATCCGGAAGCGCCTGCACCGCCCGTTCGAGCCGGTCATGCCTGGATGCCTGTTCGGTCGCGTCACCCGGCGGCGGCGCCGCGAGCCTCGACTCGTATGTCTGATCTTCGCCGGGGCGATCCAGCTCGCTGAAAAACTGCCACCGTGCGCGATACCGCGAGAGGTGGTTGAGGCACAGGTTCGTGGCGACCGTCTTCAGCCATCCCCCAGCGGTCGGACTCGTCGCGATCGACGCGAACCGCTCGAACGCGCGGAGGAAGACCGTCTGGGCGATGTCCTCCGCTTCGGAGGGGTTGGCCAGGAGCCGCACCGCCGTCGCAAAGACCATGTCCTGATATTCGCGGACGAACGCCTCGAACTGCTCAGCGTCGGTCATTCCAGGTACGACCGCCACCTCCCAGGAGTGGCGGCCCGTAACCGCCTCCGCTAAAGCTACGGCGAGTCCGCCGGAGCCTTGGCGCAGGCGGAAGGGCCGCCCTACGGCCCATAGAAGGGCGTCCGTACCGATTGCCCCACGGGTCACTGGATGACTAACCCCGCAGGCGGCGGAAAGTTTCAGAAGAGGAGCGTTATTTGTCGATGGTGCGTTTTGGCCGCATATTAGCCGCGAGTACGCGCTTTCGCAGCCGGATATTGTGCGGCGTCACCTCGACGAGCTCGTCGTCGTTGATGAACTCGATCGCCTGCTCGAGGCCGAGCTTCCGGGGAGGAATCAGGCGTACCGCCTCGTCGGCGGTGGAGGCGCGCATGTTGGTCTGCTTCTTTTCCTTCGTGATGTTGACGTCCATGTCGCTGGCGCGGGCGTTCTCGCCGACGATCATGCCTTCGTAGACCGGCTCACCCGGCTCGACGAACATCTCGCCGCGCTCCTGCAGGTTCCAGATCGCGAACGCGGTTGCGACGCCTGCGCGGTCCGCGACCAGCGCGCCGGTCGCGCGCGTGCCGATCGCGCCGTGCCAGGGCTCCCACCCGGCGAACAGGTGGTTCATGATCCCGGTCCCCTTGGTCTCGGTGAGGAATTGCGACCGGAACCCGATCAGCCCGCGCGCGGGAATGCGGAATTCAAGCCGGACGCGTCCGCTGCCATGGTTGACCATCTTCGTCATCGTTCCGCGCCGCGTGCCGACCTGCGCGATGACCACGCCCTGGAATTCTTCGGCGACGTCAATAACGAGCTCCTCGACCGGCTCCATCAATCGTCCGGGGGGCTTCGCCCCGCCCGCCTCCGCTGAAGCTTCGGCGAGGCTCGCTCGCTCACTCTCGCTCGCATCGTCACCGACCCACTTCGTCACGATGTCTGGCCGAGATACCTGGAGCTCGAAGCCTTCGCGGCGCATCATCTCGATCAGAATCGACAGCTGCAGCTCGCCGCGGCCGAGCACCTTCATCTGCTCCGGCGTGTCGGTCGGCTCGACGCGAATCGAGACGTTGCCGAGGAGCTCGCGGTCGAGGCGGTCCTTGATCTGCCGCGACGTCACGAACTGTCCGTCGCGACCGGACATCGGCGACGTGTTCACGCCGAAGATCATTGACACGGTGGGCTCGTCGATGGCCATCACCGGCATCGGGACGGGGTTCTCCGCGTTGGCGATGGTCTCGCCGATCGTGATGTCCTCGATCCCGGCGAGGCAGACGATATCGCCTGCCGCGGCTTCCGTGATGTCGATGCGCCGAAGCCCTTCGAACGCGTACAGCTTGGTGACCTTCGTCGGCAGCACGTGTCCCTCGAGCTTGCACACGGCCACCTGGTCGCCGATCTTCACGCGGCCGTTGAAGATGCGGCCGATCGCGATCCGCCCGAGGTAATCGCTCGAGTCCAGGTTCGCCACGAGCATCTGGAGCGGGCCCTCGACGTCGCCGCGCGGCGGGGGCACGTAACCGATGATCGCGTCGAACAGCGGGCGCAGATCCTCGCCGGGCTCGGTCTGCGACAGGCTCGACGTGCCCAGCCGGGAGCTGGTGTAGAGGACCGGGAAATCGAGCTGCTCCTCGGTGGCGTCGAGATCGATGAACAGGTCGTAAATCTCGTTCAGCACTTCCTGCGAGCGCGCGTCGGGGCGGTCGATCTTATTGATCACGACGATCGGCGTGAGCCGCCGCTCGAGCGCCTTCCGCAGCACGAACCGCGTCTGCGGCAGCGGCCCTTCCGACGCGTCGACGAGCAGCAGCACGCCGTCGACCATCGAGAGCGTGCGCTCGACCTCTCCGCCGAAGTCCGCGTGGCCCGGCGTATCGACGATGTTGATCAGGACGTCGCGATAGTGGACGGCGGTGTTCTTGGCGAGGATGGTGATGCCGCGCTCGCGCTCGAGGTCCGTGTTGTCCATCGCGCGCTCTGCCACGCGCTCGTTGGCGCGGAAGATGCCGCTCTGATGCAGCAGCGCATCGACGAGCGTGGTCTTCCCGTGATCGACGTGGGCGATGATCGCAACGTTCCGCCGCAGCGCGTTCGCGACAATAGGGGCAGTCTTTTGAGCCAGAGGCATCTAATCAGTATAGCGGCTCCTGTGGGCGCATGGGTGCACCCTTGGCACCCTTATGCACCCCTGGCACCCTTATGCACCCCTGGCACCCTTATGCACCCCTGGCACCCCTATGCACCCTTGGCACCCCTATGCACCGCTGGGCACCTTTCGCACTTCTGCACCTATGCACCTCGTGGATTCAGCGCTTGATCCACCAGCTGACGCCGCCGTACACCCTCCAGTAATCAGGCGCGAGATCGTTGGCCTGGAAGCGGCGCAGGTCGGCGCGTACGAGGAAGTTCTGCGTCAGCGGATACTTGACGCCGCCGCCGACGTTGTACGCGATCTCGGTGCTCGGCGGCGCGTAGATCGCCAGCACATCCGGGTTCTTCATCGACCGGCCGATGTGCTCGATGCCGAGCCCGAACGTCGCGTACGGCGTCATCCGCTTCACGTCGAAGTGATACACGACGTTGCCGCTGTAGTTCTGGACCGGGGAGTCGACGTTCACGTCGGTGCCGGCGACGTCGAACAGGTGCGCGAACTCCGCTTCAATCCCAAAGTTCGACGTCATGTCGTAGCCGACCGCCGCGCCGATGCCGCCGCTCCCCCCGAGATCCTGCGAGGTGCCGAAGGCGCCGCTGAGAAACGGCGTGACAGTGATGGTATGGGGTTCCGCCACCGACTGGGCGGACGCGCGGGCGGGGTGAATAAGCATGATACTGATTGCGATCATCGAAAAAGTCCTGACAACGAAGCGCATTGAACCTCCCAACAGCCGGCCGTAAAGGCCGGCCCCACACTGCCTTAGACGGAGCAGGCGGCGGCCTGGCTTCAAAATGCAGGGGCGCCCTTTTACGGGCGGCCGATCAACCACAAACGTCGCGGATGCGTCATATCGATGACATGGGCTGGAGACGGGAGTCCGGGCAAGACCGCCTTCGCCCCGACTTTGCTCTTCGAGCTACGTCGGGGTCTCGCCGAAGCGCTTCGCGCGGAGGCGGACAACATGGCGGGTCCGCCGAAGCGTTAGCGGCGGCGGACTGATCCGCGTGATATCCGGTGATTCGGACCTGATCGCCCGTGCGGCCGGGGGAGACCCCGCCGCGTTCCAGGCGCTCGTCGAGCGGCACAGGTCCATGGTGTATCGCGTCGCGTACCAGTTTGCGGGCAATCACCACGATGCGGAAGACATCGCGCAGGAAGTCTTCATCAAGGTGTATCGGTCGCTCGATCGCTTTCGGCAGGACGCGCAGTTGAGCTCGTGGATGTACCGGATCGTGATGAATGCCTGCATCGATCATCGCCGGCGCCATCAGCCGGCCGGCGCGGCACCGTTCGGGGAAGAGGCGGAACACAAGATGTTGAACACGGCGGAAGACGCGCCGGGACCGGAAGAGCGGGCGTACGCGGGGGAGCTCGGGCAGGTGCTGGAGTTGGAGATCAACCGGCTGCCGAAAGGGCAGCGCATCGTGTTCGTCATGCGCCATCATCAAGGCTTGAAGCTGTCCGAGATTGCCGACGCGCTCGGCCTCGCGGAAGGTACCGTGAAGCGTCAACTGCATGCGGCGGTGCACCGGCTGCGCCAGGCGCTGACGCAGGCGAACGTCGCGGCGGGAGAACGCGCATGACGCGCTGTGACGTCCAAGCCTCCGGCGCGATCGAGCTCTATTTCTACGACGAGCTCGATGCCCCCGAGCGTGCCGCGGTTGACGATCACCTGCGCGGATGCGCGGAGTGCGCGCACGCGTTCGAGGAGCTGCGCGTCATCCGGGACGCGCTGGCGTCACGCCCCGACGTCTCCGCGCCCGAGTCTGGCGACTGGTCCCGGTTCATGGCGCGGCTGGATGCCGCGATTGAGAGCGACCGATTAACACGGACTGTTGTGGCGTTCACGCCGCGCCGCGCACGGGGAGCTTCTATCGCGTACGTCGCGATGGCGGCGCTCCTCGCGCTGGTGACGGTCAGCGTGACGGTGGCGATGCGATCGCGCGCGCTTACACAATCAGCGTCGTCCGCAGAGTTGGCCCGCCTGAAGGCGGGCGCCACCGAAACGGTCCGGCCGAAGCCGGACGCGACGCAAGCTGAAACGGCCGACTTTGCCGCGCTCAGCGAGGAACACTTCGAGCGCTCGAAGCTGGTGGTGCTCGGGCTCGCGACGAAAGATCCCGCGGATCGGCGCGCGTCGGACTGGGCCTACGAACGGGAGCTCGCGTCCTCTTTGCTGAACGACACGCGCATGTATCGCCTGGCGGCTGAAGACCGCGGGCTGACGCACATCGCCGGCGTGATGCGCGATCTCGAGATCGTGCTGCTGCAGACGTCGCTGACCGACGAGACGGATCCGGGCGCGCTTCCGCAGATTCAGCGGCTGATTCAGAAGCGCGACCTGCTCGAGAAAATGGATGCGGTGGCCGTTCCGGCGACGGACCGCGCAACGGGAACAAAGGGAATATGACCAAACGACTCAGCGTCGCGTTCGTGCTGGCGGCACTCATCGTGCCGCAGGCCGTGCTCGCCAAGCCGGCCGAATCGAAGCGCATGGAACGCGCGAAGGATCTCATCGCGGACGAACAGTGGGTGCGCGCGATCGACCAGCTGAAAGCGGCCGCGTCGGACCCGAAGGAGCGCAACAAGGACGAAGCGCTGTTCTGGCTGGCGCACAGCGAGAGCCAGGCGCGAGACGACAAGGCGGCGATCGAGACGATCGGCCGCCTCGAACAGGAATTCCCGGCGAGCCGCTGGGTGAAGCCGGCGCGCTCGCTGCGGATCGAGATCGCGCAGCGGCTGCACCGCAGCGATGTCCTCTGGTACACCGCAGCGCCGCCGCCACCACCGGCACAGCGGGCGCCGGCTCCACGCGCGCCGACGCCGACGCCGCCGGCGATGCCGGCCAGGCCCGCGCCGCCGTCCCGTCCGAGCACGCCCGCGCCGACAGCCCTGCCGGCGCCGCCGCTGCCGTCCCCTCCGGCGATGTGGGTGCCTGAAGGATTTTTCCCGGATACGGATCTGCGCATCCAGGCGCTCTCGAGCCTGATGCGAACCGACGCGCCAAAAGTCATCCCGATGCTGCGCGAGATCGCGCTCGACGCGGGCGACGCCGGAGAAGCGCGGCGTGCGCTGTTCGTGCTCGCACAATCGGGACGGCCCGACGCGCGATCGACGGTGGTCGAGGTCGCCAGGACCGGACCGGAGCCGGTGCGGATCGCGGCCGTCCGAGAGCTGGGCCGCATCGGCGGACCGACCGTCTACACGGAGCTGCTGCAGGTGTATTCAAGCGGTAACGAGCGCGTGAAATACCAGGTGGTGACATCGCTCGCACGCCGCGATGCCGCGCCGGCGCTGATGCGCATCGCCGAATCGGAAAAGGATCGCCGCCTTCGCGACGTCGCGATCGTCACCCTTGGCGACGCCGGTGGCCGCACGCAGCTGTTCACGCTGTATTCAACGGCGCCCCAGGACGCGAAGCGCGCGGTCGTGATCGGCCTCTTCAATGCCAAGGCAGAGGACGAGTTGATCCGCATCGCGGAACGCGAGCGCGACAGCGCAATTCGCGACGAGGCGCTCTCGCGTCTCCGCCTGCTCGGGACGCCGAAGGCGACGGCGTACCTCGAATCGCACCGGTAATCCGAAAGCGCTTTACGATTCACGAATCTTCCCCGCAGGAGGCCGTTCGCCAAACGGCTGAATCCGGGTCATTTCAAGGCACTCGACAATTGGCCTCGGGTTCGCAATCATGCGATCCGAGACATGTGCCCGACAGCGCCCCCTGACCCCGCCGTGCGCGGCCGACGCCGCGCCCTGATTCTGTTCGTCAATTCGACGCTCGCGCTCGTCGGAGGCGGCCTGACCGCGCTCCTCGGCGCCTTCGCGCTGCGCCCGCCCGGCGCGGCCAGGGCCGGCCGCTGGGTGCGCGCGGGCACGACCGACGATCTCAAGCCCGACGAACCAGTCGCGCGGATGCTCGCCGTCTCGCGCGTCGACGGCTGGTACCGCGAACGCGCGCGGCAGACGGTGTTCCTCGTCTGGGACGGTGACAAGAGCATCCGGGCGATGTCCGCGACCTGCACGCACCTGGGCTGCCAGGTGCAGTGGGATGCCAAGGGGAAGAAGTTCCGGTGCCCGTGCCATGGCGGCGTGTACGCCGCTGACGGCAGGGTGCTCGAAGGTCCGCCGCCGCGCCCGCTCGACGTCATCGAGGCGCGGATCGATCCGGCGGACACGTCGGTGCTGGTGCGGCTGTGAAGCGGCTGCTCGAATGGGTCCATGCGCGCACGGGGTATCGCGATGCAGCGCACGTCATGCTGGACGAGCCGCTGCCGCCCGGTACCGGCTGGTTCTTCACGCTCGGCAGCGTGCTGCTCGCACTGCTCTCGTTCCAGCTCCTGAGCGGCGCGTTCCTGACGCTCTATTACGCTGCGACGCCCGATCACGCGTACGACAGCGTGCGGTTCATCTCCGGCTTCACCGCCGGGCGGCTCGTGCGCGGCCTCCATCATTACGGCGCGAGCTTCATCATCATCGCGATGGTCGCGCACATGCTGCGCGTCGTCGCGTTCGGATCGTACAAACCGCCGCGCGAGATGACATGGCTGTCAGGTCTCGCACTGCTGGGGCTGATTCTCGCCTTCTCGCTGACCGGCTACCTGCTGCCGTGGGACCAGCGCGCCTATTGGGCAACGGTCGTCACGATCAACATCTCGAAGCTGACGCCGCTCGCGGGTGAGATCTTCGCCGGCGTCATGCGCGGCGGCACGACGATCGGCGCCCTGACGCTGACGCGGTGGTACGGCGTGCACGTCATCTTCCTGCCGGCGGTGCTCGTGCTGCTGGTCGCCGGCCACCTCGTGCTGATGCGCCGGCAGGGGATTTCCGGTCCCGTGCGTCCGCGGCAAGGCAGCCCCGCAGCGTTCTACCCAGCCCAGGCGGCACGCGACGTCACCGTCGTGCTCGTCGTGCTCGTCATGCTCGCGGTGTTCGCGTGGCACGGGGCTCCGCCGCTCGAAGGGCCCGCGGATCCCACGGACGCCACCTACATCCCGCGCCCGGAGTGGTACTTCCTCGGGCTGTTCCAGCTCCTGAAATACTTCCCCGGGAGGTGGGAGGTCGTTGGCGCGATGGGTGTGCCCGGACTCGTTGCCGGGTTTCTCGCGCTGCTGCCGTGGATCGATCGGGCACCGGATCGTCAGCCGCGCAACCGCCGTCTCGTGTTGACGGCCGTGTTGATCGGGCTCGCGGGCGTCGTGACGTTGACCGCGCTCGGATGGCGCGATCGCCCGAGGTCCGGCGCATCGCCGGAGTCGTGGAGCCTGCGCGAAATCGGCGGCCGTGGCTTCGCGCAGAAGCATCACTGTGAACGATGTCACTCGGACACGGGGCTTGCGGATCCGCTGGAAGGATTACCGTCGACGCGCGGGCCGGAATGGATCGCGGGGCACATCGTGGATCCCGAGATGATCGCTCCTGGCATGCGTGAGCCGCCGGCGATCCTCCACGAGCGCGAGGCCGCCGCGATGGTGGCCTACGCCAGGCGCGCGTCGCGTCAACCGTATCCGGGATATCCCGCGCACACCGAAGCGGCCGCAGTGATCTTCGCGCGGTATTGCATCGGCTGTCACAAGATTGAAGGGGACGGCGGTACCGAAGGCCCCGACCTCACGCACGAAGGGAAGAAGCACGACGTGGCGACGCTGCGCAAATGGATCGACGATCCGGAACAGGTGGATCCGGACGCCGACATGCCGTCCTTTGGCGATCGCCTGACGAGGGAGCAGCTGGATACGATCGCATCGTACCTCGCCGCGCGGAAGTGACGCGAGCGGAGTGGAGCGAGCGACGAAGCGCGAGCGGAACGCAGTGAGCTAGTCGGGGTGCAGGGGTCCCCGACGACTCAACAGGCAGTATGATGCGGTACGTGTCAGCCAATCCGCTGCAGGACGGGCTGCGTCTCGAGCCGACACCCGGCCCGACCACGCTCGTCATCTTCGGGGCCTCCGGCGATCTCACCCGCCGCAAGCTGCTGCCCGCGATCTACAGGCTCTCGCGCGGCCAGCGGCTTCCCGCGCGCTTTTCCGTCATGGGCGTCGCGCGCGAGGACATCGGCGACGCGGCGTTTCGGGACGTGTTTCGAAAGAGCCTCGAGGAGTTCGCCGGCGTCAAGGGAGACGATCCGGTGGCGCGCTCCGTCGCCACGCGCATGCACTACATGGGGGGCGACTTCAAAAATCCCGAGACGTTTCAGCGCCTGAAGTCCAGGCTCGAAGAGATCGACACCGGCGGTGCGCTGTTCTACCTCGCGATTCCGCCGTCCGCGTACGCGACCGTGATCGAGCAGCTCGGCGCGGCGGGGCTGTCGAAGGGAACCTCCGCGGAACACTGGCGCCGCATCATCGTCGAAAAGCCGTTTGGAACCGATCTCGCGACCGCGCAGGAGCTGAACCGGATCGTCCACGAGCACTTCGAGGAGGAGCAGGTCTTCCGCATCGATCACTACCTCGGTAAGGAAACCGTTCAGAACCTGCTGGTCTTCCGGTTCGCCAACGGCATGTTCGAGCCGATCTGGAACCGCCGCTACATCGACCACGTGCAGATCACGGCGGCGGAGACCGTCGGCGTGGAGCGGCGCGCGTCATACTACGAAGGGGCCGGCGGGCTGCGCGATATGGTGCAGAACCACCTGATGCAGCTGCTGGCGCTCGTCGCGATGGAGCCGCCGATTACGTTCAGCGCGGAGAACGTGCGCGATCGCAAGCTGGACGCGCTGCTCGCGGCGCAGCCGCTCGTCGACGACCGCGAGGGCACACCGAACGTGGTGCGCGCGCAATACGGCGCGGGATGGGTGGCCGGCGGCGAGGTGCCCGGGTATCGCGCCGAGCCGGCCGTCAATCCCGCATCGACGACCGAAACATTCATCGCGCTGCGCATGCAGCTCGACAGCTGGCGCTGGGCGGGCGTTCCGTTTTACCTGCGCACGGGAAAACGGATGCCGAAGCGGACGACCGAGATCGCGATCCAGCTGCGCCGTCCGCCGCTGGAGATCTTCAAGCGCCTGACGCCGACGTCGGTCGCGCCGAACCTGCTCATCATCAACGTACAGCCGGACGAAGGGATCTCCGTCCGCTTTGAAGCGAAGCTCCCCGGCACGCGCATGCAGCTGGCGCCCGTGATGATGAATTTCCGCTACGGGGCGGCGTTCGGAGGTCCAGTCCCGGAGGCGTACGAGACCCTGCTGCTCGACGCGATGCTCGGCGATCCGACGCTGTTCGCGCGGCATGATTTCGTCGAGCTCTCGTGGTCGCTCATCACGCCCGTGCACGAGAAATGGCGAAGCGAGCCGGTCGCCGATCTCCCGCTCTACGAAGCGGGCGAGTGGGGGCCACCGGAAGCGGACGCGCTCATGGCGCGCGACAATCGACGGTGGAGGACGCTGTGAACGACCCGGACGCCGGAAATCTTCTGCCCGAAGGACGCGCGGTCGCGTTCGCCGACATCGAGGGAGCCCTGCACAGCGCTGCCGGAGAGGCAGAGAGGCGGCTCAGTGGCATCGCGCGCACCGCGACGCTCGTCATTGCCGGCCATGCGGAGCGCCTCGTCGAGTCGGTGAAAGCGCTCGACGAATTGACGGACATCGGCGTGCGTGCGGTGCTGATCTCGTACGGCGACAATCCGGAGCCGACGGTGCGCGTGTCGCATCACGCCGTCGCGCTCGAGGGACTCTGCGCCGAGTATCTGAACAACGCGGTGGCCGCGCTGCGTCTCTCGAGCCTGCCGACGCTCGTGTGGTGGCGCGGTGGCGCGACCAGCACCCTCGAAGGACTCGCGACGCTCGCCGATCGCCTGGTCCTCGACGCGCCGGATCCGACGGACGCCTGGGCGCAGGTCGGCGCGCTCGCGGAGAAGACCGCGGTCAGCGATCTGCGGTGGGCGCGGCTGACGCGCTGGCGCGCGCTCATGGCCCACTTCTTCGATCTGCCGGACGTCCTCGCCGACGCGTCGCACCTGCGTTCGCTTCGCATTGAAGGGTCCGACCGGCACACGGCGAGGCTCTTCGCAGGCTGGATTGCGTCGGCACTGCGATGGCCGCGCGGCCAGGGCTACGAATTCCGGGAGAAGCCAGGCGGCGCCCCGATCGAGGCGGTGGCGCTTGCCCGTCGACGCGCACATGCCTCGAAACGGCCGCGCGCATCAGCGGCGTCGACGCCGCCTCGAGGACTGTCTCTCTCGGAGACCAGGGGCTCGCCGCGCTGATCGGCGAGGAGCTTCGCATCAGGGCGCGCGATCTCGCGTTCGAGCGCGCGGTGGCGGCGTCGAAGGGAATGAGATGAGCGGATCGAATTTCGGCATCGTTGGACTCGGCACCATGGGGCGGAACCTCGCCCTCAACATCGAATCGCGCGGCAATCGTGTCGCGGTATGGAACCTGGAAACCGAGTGGGTGGATCAATTCCTGGGCGCGCACCAGGGGGCGAAGTTCACCGGGACGAAGACCTTCGAGGAGTTCACCGCGGCGCTCGATCGGCCGCGCCGGATCATGATGATGATCCCGGCCGGACAGCCCGTTGACGCGGCGATCGAGAAGCTCAAGCCGCTGCTCCAGGCCGGAGACGTGCTCATCGACGGCGGGAACTCGTGGTTCGAGGACACGCGGCGGCGCGAAGCGGCGCTTCGGCCGACCGGCATGCACTTCGTCGGCTGCGGCGTGTCGGGCGGCGAAGAAGGGGCGCGCTTCGGTCCCTCGCTGATGCCGGGAGGCCCCGATGACGCGTGGCCGATCATCCGTGACGTGCTCGAGGCGATTGCCGCGCGGACCGAAGCCGGGCCCTGCGTGACGCACGTCGGTCCGGATGGCGCCGGGCATTTCGTCAAGATGGTGCACAACGGGATCGAATACGGCGACATGCAGCTCATCGCCGAATCGTGGGACGTGATGCGCCGCGGACTCGGCATGACGGCGCCCGAGACCGCCGACGTCTTCGACGAGTGGAACCGCGGCCCGCTGGAGTCGTTCCTCATCGAGCTGACCGCGAAGGTGTGCCGCACGATTGATCCTGACACGCGCCAGCCGCTCGTCGACGTTGTCCTCGACAAGGCGGGCCAGAAGGGCACCGGGAAGTGGACCGCGCAGGTCGCGCTCGACCTCGCGGTCGCGATTCCGACGATCGCGGCGGCGATCGACGGCCGCGTGCTCTCGAGCATGAAGGACGAGCGCGTGGCCGCGTCGCACAAGCTCGCGGGACCCCGGGCCGGTGCGGCGTTCGGGTCGGCCGAACGCGCGAAGGTGATCGCGGATCTCCAGGATGCGCTCTACGCGGCGCGCATCTGCGCGTATGCGCAGGGCATGGCGCTCATCCGCGCCGGATCCAATCAGTACAAATGGAACATCAACCTCGCGGAAATTGGCCGCATCTGGAAAGCGGGCTGCATCATCCGTGCACGCCTGCTCGACCCCGTGCGTCACGCCTTCGGCGAACAGCCGCAGCTCGTGAATCTCCTCCTCGATCCGGCGCTCGGAAAAAACGTGTACGACGCGCAGGGGGGGTGGCGCCGCACGGCGGCGCGCGCCGCGGAAGCCGGGATCCCGATGCTGTCGCACGCGACGGCGCTCGGATACTTCGACTCGTACCGCGCGTCGCGGCTGCCGCAGAGCCTCACGCAGGCGCAGCGCGATGCGTTCGGCGCGCACACCTACGAGCGCACCGACCGCCCCGGCGCCGTGCATAGCGAATGGTGAGATGGTCCCGCATCACGCGACGGCGCTGAACCTCTCCAGCGTGCTCGAGCACCAGGCGATGGTGGTGCCGGAGCGTGTGGCGATCAGCTGCGCGGGGCGGACGCTGACGTATGCGCAGCTGAACGCCGCGGCGTCGCAGGTCGCAGGCGGACTCGTCTCCACGGGAATCGGCGCCGCCGATCACGTCGCGCTGTCCTGTCCCAACGTCCCGTGGTTTCCAATCGCCTACTTCGGCATCCTCAAGGCGGGCGCTGTCGCCGTTCCGCTCAACGTACTCCTCAAGCCCCGCGAGATCGCGTATCACCTCAAGGATAGTCAGGCGAAGGCGTTTCTCGCATTCGAAGGGACGCCGGAGCTTCCGATGGCGCAAATGGCCCGCACCGCGTCCGACGAGGCGAAGTGCTCGAACCTGGTGATCATGACGATGGATCCCGCTGCCTCCGCGCCGGTAGCCGGCGCGCGCACGCTGACGCAGCTGATGCGTGGACAGGCGCCGCATTTCGAGACCCGTCGCAGGCGTCCGGAAGACACCGCCGTGATCCTCTACACATCGGGGACCACTGGACAGCCGAAAGGCGCGGAGCTGACGCACGCGAACATGCTCCTGAACGCGATCGCGTCGCACGACATTCTGATTGCCGGCCGCAAGGGAGGCATGGAGCAGGACGTCGCGCTCGTGACGCTGCCGCTCTTTCATTCGACGGCCCAGACCTGCCAGATGAATTCCGGTTTCTACGGCGGGTTCCGGCTCGTGCTGCTGCCGCGCTTCGATCCCGCAACCGTGCTGAAGACGATCGTCGATGAAGGCGTGGAGTTCTGGATCGGGGTGCCGACGATGTACTGGGCGCTTCTCGATTACGCCGCATCCGCGCAGGTAGACGTGAGCGAGATCGGCAAGCACCTTCGCATCTGCATTTCGGGCGGCGCGCCGATGCCGGTGGAGGTGATGCGACGCTTCGAGAGCACGTTTCGGGTCCGCGTGCTCGAGGGCTACGGCCTCTCCGAAACCGCGCCGGTGGTCTCATTCAACCAGCTGCAGAAGCCGAGCAAGCCCGGCACGGTCGGTCTTCCGGTGTTCGGCGTCGACGTGCGCTGCGTCGACGAGGAGGGGCGGCCCGTCGCGACGGGCGAGCGCGGCGAGGTTGTCGCTATCTCTCGATCGTGGATCGCAAGAAGGACATGATCCTGCGCGGCGGCTTCAACGTGTATCCGCGCGAGCTCGAGGAAGTGATCGTTACGCATCCCGCCGTGTCGCTGGTGGCGGTGATCGGCGTGCCGGACGAGCGCCTCGGCGAGGAGGTGAAGGCATTCGTCGTCCGAAAGCCGGGCGCCGAGGTGTCGGAACAGGAGCTCCTTGCCTGGTTCCGCGAGCAGTTCGCGGCCTACAAGTATCCCCGAATGGTTCAGTTCGTCGATTCACTGCCGATGGGACCCACCGGCAAGATTCTGAAGCGGGCGCTCCACGGCCAGGGGTGAACGACCTCCCGACCGGGCTCACTGGCTGTCAGCTTGCATCCTCCCACCGATTAGGACAAAAGGAGGAGGACGCATGCCCAAATGCGGAGAGGTCATGACGCGCGAACCGGCCTGTTGCGAGCCGGGAGAATCAATCGTGCGCGCGGCGCAACTCATGAAGACTGAGGACATTGGCGCCGTTCCAGTGGTGGAGTCGAGCGCAGGACGCCGTCTGGTCGGCATCGTGACCGACCGGGACATCGTCGTGAAGGTGCTCGCAGGGAGCGTCCGTATCGACGGCGCATCGGTGCGTGACGCGATGACACAGAATCCCGTCACGGTCCGCGAAGACGATGACGTGAATCGCGCGTTGTCAGCCATGGCCGACCGGAAAGTCCGCCGCATTCCGGTCGTCGACGAGAGCGGGACCCTTCGCGGAATCATCGCCCAGGCCGACATCGCAACCCGCCTGCACCGAGACAAGACGACGGGCGATCTTGTCGAGGCCATTTCAGAGCCACAAACCGCCCGAAAGTGAGGGGCCAAGCTCATCCGTGAGGCGACCGCGTCTGTCGGAGGGCGGCGTGTTGCCGCCCTCGCGACGCGTGGGATATAGTTCGCTGCCACATGGCTCTCGATCTGCCGCCATCCCACCACCGTTCCACGGGCCTTGTCGACGTGCTGGACCGTGTCCTCGACAAGGGACTTGTCATCGCGGGGGACATCAAGGTTTCGCTGGCGGAGGTCGAGCTGCTCACCATTCGCATCCGCCTCTTGGTATGTTCGCTGGACAAGGCGCAGGAGATTGGCCTCGACTGGTGGCGCTACGATCGTGATCTGTCGCCCGGTGCGCAGCGAAGCGCCCTGGCGGATCACGAGGCGCTGCGCGCGCAGATTCAACAGCTCGAACGCAAGGTGGACGCATTGACGGCGGCGCCTGCACGACGGCGGCGCTGATCCGCGGGGCGACTTCGGGGATACCAGGAGCTACAGAATGGCAGTTGAACGGCAGCAGGGCGGCACCAGCCTCATCGACGTTCTCGATCGCGTCCTCGATAAGGGCATCGTAATCGATGCGTGGGTCCGGGTTTCCCTCGTCGGCATCGACCTGATCACCGTCGAGGCGCGCGTGGTCGTGGCGTCCATCGACACCTACCTCAAGTACTCCGAAGCTGTCGGGCAGGTCGCGCCGATCTCGCGGCCTCAGGCGGAGCTCACCGCGCACGACACGATCCTCAAGGAGAACGCTGCTCTGCGCGCCGAGCTGGCGGCCACCAAGAGTAGCCGGGCTGTCGCCCGCCCGCGCCCCCGCCGACGTACGACAGAAGGATAATCCGTGCGCCGGTCCGCCACCGCAATGGCCGTTCAGCTGGCGGGGGTCGACAGGGAAGCGAAACTCGCGCTCCTCGAGTTTCTGCTCACCAATAACGACCTGCAGGTATCGGCGCGCCGTGCCGTGGACTGGCTCGCGTCCCATGCCGGCGTCGAGCAGGCGCTCGTCGCCGTCGCCGACCCGTCCAGCGCATCACTCCTGCTTGTCGCCGAGCACGGCATCTCGTCGTCGGCGATCGTCGACTTCTCCCTGACGCGCGATGACGAGGCGCACCCGCTCGTGCGCGCGATGGAACGCGGCGAGCCGCTCTACTTCGACACGTCCGGCGGGCAGGTCCGCGGGCCGATCGACGGTGTCCCGTTTCACGCGATTCCGCTGCGTGGCGACGACGACACGCTCGCTCACGGGTTGCTGCTCGCGAGCGCCAACGCTCCCGAAGTCCATCCTGACGTCATCTGGCTCGGGCGAATGCTCGGCCGCCAGGTTTCACGGCTGTTCGGCCGCCAGACGCTCGCGGAGACGCGGTTCGGCCAGGAGCGGATGCTGCTCTACAGCATCATCAACGCGGTGACCGACCCGATCCTTCTGACCGACACCGAAGGCAAGCTGATCATCGCCAACACGCACGCGGAGAAGCTGTTCGCGGCCCCTGAAGATGCGAGCGAGGGATGGCGCCGCGCCGCCGGCCTGAACAACATGCTGTTCTCCGCGGCGCTCTCGACCAACGCGGTGGCGCAGACCGAGCTCGCGAGGCGCGAGCTCCTGCTGGTCGATCCGCTGGAAGGATCCGACCTGCTGTTCGAGCTTCTGAGCTCGCGCGCGACCGACGAACGGCAGGGCACCTACGTCGTCTCGATTCTCAGGAACATCACCGACCTCGCGCGCGCGAAGGAGGAGATCGAGGAGAGCTATCGCACGCTGCGGCTCGCGCAGGCGGAGGTCCGAGACGAGCGGCACCGCCTCGATCTCATCATCGACTCGGTGGCCGACCCGATCCTGGTGACCGATCAGGAGGGGGACATCGTGCTGATGAACGAGCCGGCGGAGCGGCTGTTCACGGCGCCGGCCTCGGCGGGCGACGCGGCGCTTCCCCACGTCCGCGCGAACGGCGCGCACCTGACCTCGTTCGTGTCGAACGTGCTGACGCGCGGCGGCGAGCAGCGGTATCGCGGCGAGATCCAGCTGACCGACCCGATTACCGGCAGGTCGTCCCCCGTCGAAGGGCTGGCCGGCCAGATCCTCTCGGAGCAGGGCGAGTTGATGTGGGTCGTCACGATCCTGCATGACCTCACCGAGGCGATAGAAAAGGCGCGTCTGTACGAGCAGCTGAAGCAGGCCTCGGAGGAACTGGAGCGCAAGGTCCAGGAAGCGACCGCCGAACTGGCGGACCAGAACGAGCTGCTGCGCCGCCAGCACATCGCGCTGGAGCAGGCATCCGCCTTGAAGTCGCAGTTCCTGGCCAACATGTCGCACGAGTTCAGGACGCCGCTCAACGCGATCCTCGGCTACACGCACATGCTGTTGCACGGCGTGACCGGAGGCGTGTCGGACGCGCAGCGCAAGAGCCTGACGCGCATCGACTCGAACTCGCGCCACCTCCTCGCGCTCATCAACGACATCCTCGACATCACGCGCATCGAGGCGGGCCGGATGCCGCTCACTCTCGCGAGCTTCAGGATCCCGGAGCTCGTCGAGGAAGTGATGTCGGAGCTGGAGCCGATCATCAGGCGGTCGAACCTGACGGTGCGGTCGAACATGCCGCGCTCGCTGCCGGCGCTCAAGAGCGACCGCCAGAAGGTGAAGCAGATCGTGCTCAACCTGCTGAGCAACGCGCTGAAATTCACGCCGGCGGGGTCGGTCACCATCGGCGCGTCGTACGACGCCAAGGGGCGCACGATTGCGATCGCCGTGCAGGACAGCGGCGTCGGGATTGCGCCGGAGGACCAGGGGAAGGTGTTCGAGGATTTCCGGCAGCTGGACAGCTCGCCCGCACGCGGCTACGGTGGAACGGGGCTGGGCCTGTCGATCTGCCGCCGGCTGTCGCAGATGCTCGGCGGAACCATTGACCTTGCAAGCGCGCCCGGGAAAGGCTCGAGATTCACGTTGCGGCTGCCCGCGCGTCTACGACGACGATGAATAAGGCGGAAGTGGATCAGGCACTGGTGCTGGTAGTGGAGGACTACCAGGACGCACGCGAGATGTATGCGGCGTACCTGCAGTTTTCAGGATACCGCGTGGCCGAGGCCACCAATGGCGTCGAAGCGATCGAGAAAACGCTCGAGCTGCTTCCGGATATCATCCTGATGGACCTCGCGCTGCCGAAGATGGACGGCTGGGAAGCGACGCGCCGCTTGAAGTCTGACGAGCGCACGAAGCGAGGGGGCCAGGCAGGCGGGGTGCGACTCGTTTGTCACGAAGCCGTGTCTTCCGGACGCGCTCGTCGCGGAGATCAGGAAGATGCTCGCGACGCGGCGGGAGCCGGATCCCGGTGACGGCGGCAAGCCCGCGCTGGGCAAGCCGGGACCGCGGTACTGATACGACTCCTTGGGGTAAGCAGGTTACGAATGGCCAAGAGGCAGAAGAAGAGGAGGGCGGCGCTGAAGCCGGCGCCGAGCACGGCGGCACGCCCGAGGAAGACGAGCGCGGCCGCCGCCCCGCGCGATCGGGCTGGCCGCCCGGCGGCCGCCCCCTCCCCGAGCGCGCGTGGCAAGCTCGAACGCGTGAAGATGCCTCCCCCCGCGACAAAGCCCGCGCGCGAGGTCGCGGGCGGCGACGACGTGAACGCGGGCCGGTATGTCTATTGCGTCATCCAGTCCGAGAGCTCCCTCAGCTTCGGGATGCTCGGCATCGGACCGGAGCCCGCCGAAGTGCATACGGTCCACTACCGGGACATCGCGGCGGTCGTCTCGAACACGCCTATGGTCGTGCAGGATCCGACCCGCGATAACGTGCTCGCGCACCAGCGCGTGAACGAAACCGCCATGCAGCAGCACACGGTCATCCCGATGTCGTTCGGCACCGTGTTCAAGACGGACGAAGACATCATCGAGCTCCTGCGATCCGCGTACGACGCGTTCACCGACGTGTTGAACAAGATGCAGGACAAGTTCGAGTTCGGCCTGAAGGTGTTGTGGGACCGCGACCAGATCATCCGGGAGATCGAGTCGGAGGACGAGGACATCCGCCGGTTGAAAGGGGAAATCTCGACGCAGAAAGGATCGACCTACTTCGCGCGGATGCAGTATGGACGCCTGATCGATGCGGCGCTCCAGGCGCGGTCCGAGCGATACGTGAGCGAGATCTTCGAGGCGCTGCGCGACGTCTCGGTCGCCTCGCGGTCGAACAAGCCGATCGGCGACCGGATGATCATGAACGCCGCGTTTCTCGTCGCCCGGAAGCTCGAGGAGGCGTTCGACGCCCGCGTGAAGGACATCGGGCAGCGCTACGACAAGCTTACGTTCAAGTACACCGGTCCGTGGCCGCCGTATAACTTCGTCAACATTCGCCTGAAGCTGGAACGGGCACACTGATTGAGGATTGGGGATTTGGGAGTGCGGATTTTTCGATTGAGGATTGCGGATTCAGATTGCCGTTTGGCGATTCGCGGCCAAATCGTCAATCAGCAATCTCAATCCCCAATCCACAATCGCAACCTCCGCAATCCCCAATCGACAAATCCGCAATGTTCATTCTCGACACGATGCTGATCGGCGGGTTGCGGTTCGTGTTCGACAAGATTGCGGCAGCCGTCGATTCCGAGCTCAACGACGACACGGCGCTGCGCGAGCAGCTGCTCGCCGCCCAGATGCGCGTCGAGCTCGGCGAGATGAGCCAGCACGAATTCGACGAGCTCGAGGCCGACATCCTCGCGCGGCTGCGGGAAATTCGCGATCGGAGGCAGGGTGCCGGCGCCGCCACGCTCTCGCCGGACGAGTACAAGATCACCGGCATCGACGCGACGTTCGAAGGCGACGAACACTAGCCCGCGTTACCGGTTCATCGGTGGCAAGGGAGGCGTCGGCAAAACGACGTGCGCGGCCGGTGTGGCCGTCGCCGCGGCCGTTGCCGGCCGCCGCACCCTCGTCATCTCCGCCGATCCGGCACCGTCACTCGGCGATGCCTTCAAACGCGCTCTCGCCGGCGAGCCAACCCGTATTCCAGTCAGGCGCGGCCTCCTCCATGCCGTCGAGATCGACGCGCGCACGGCGCTCGACCGTTGGATCGCGGCGCGCCGGGAACGCCTGGAACGTATCGCCCTCCGCGGCACGTGGCTCGATCAGGACGACGTGTCGCGGCTGCTGCGGTTGTCGCTGCCGGGCATCGACGAGCTCGCCGCGCTGTTCGAGATCACCCGCTTCGCCAGCACGGGCGACTACGATCTGATCGTGGTCGACACCGCGCCCACCGGGCACACGCGGCGCATGCTGGCGATGCCGGACACGCTGCGGGCGGTGGCGCGCGTCTTCGCCGAGATGCAGTCCAAGCACCGCGTCATGGTCGAAGCCCTTCGCGGCGGCTGGACGCCTGACGCGGAGGACGCTCTCATCGACGAAATCGATCGCGACGGCCGCGACCTGCGCGCGCTGCTGCGGGATGCCGCACGGGTGCGGATCTCGTGGATCACGCTCCCGGAGCCGATGGCCGTCGAAGAGACCGCGGATGCAGCCGCGGCCCTCACGGCAGAAGCGATTCCGCTCGCGGACGTGATCGTCAATCGCATCACGCCGAAGCGGGAACGACCGTGCGGATGGTGCGATCGGCGCCGCGCGATTGAGCGGAGTGCGATCGCGGCGCTTCATGAACGGCTGCCCGCCGTGGTCCTCACCGGCGTCGGCGCGCGCGGCTCCGAGCCCGCAGGAACGCGGGCGCTCGCTGAAATCGGCAACGAAATCGAGGCGGGTGTCCCGCCGGCGGCGGCCAGAGTCGCCATGCCGAAGGGGCGGTGGCGGGCGACCATCAGTGGCCGCCACACTGCGGACCTGGTCTCGACGATCGCGCGCGACGGCACGCGCGTCCTCCTGTTTGGCGGGAAAGGGGGCGTCGGCAAAACCACCTGCGCGGCGGCTGCGTCAATCGCGATCGCCCGGCAGGCGCCGCACCGGCGCGTGCTCCTGGTGTCGACGGATCCCGCGCACTCGCTCGCGGACGCGTTCGGAGCGGCGCTGTCCGACACACCTGCTCGAGTCCCCCGCGCGCCGGAGAACCTCCTGGTGCGGGAGATGGATGCGGCGAGCGGCTTTCGCACCGTCCGCGCTCACTATGCGCAAACGATCGACGCGCTGTTCGATCGGCTGTCGCGCGGCAGCGGAAGCGTCGGCGTCGATGCCGGTCACGATCGGCGCGTGATGCAGGGGTTGATCGATCTCGCCCCGCCCGGGATCGACGAGCTCGCCGCGGTCATCGATGTCATGGACGCGATCGAGTCTGACCCCAGTGAAATCGTCATCATGGATACCGCGCCAAGCGGTCACGCGCTTCGGCTCCTCGAGATGCCGGCGCTCGTGCAGGACTGGACGAAGGCGCTGATGTCGCTCGTCCTGAAATACCAGCCCATCGTCGGTATCGGCGAATTCGGCGCGATTCTCCTGAAGCTGTCGCAGGGGCTCGGCCGCCTCCGCGCGCTGCTCACCGACGCCGATCGCGCCTCGTTCGTCGTCGTCGCGCGCGGCGCATCGTTGCCGCGGGCTGAAACGGTCAGGCTCGTCGCGCGATTGACGGAGATGCGGATTCACGTCCCCGCGACGGTCGTCAATGCCGTCGGCAGAGGGACGTGCGACGCGTGCCGCACCGAAGCACAGGCAGAGCAACGCGAGATCATTGAGCTCAGGCGGCAGCTTCCGCGTGGAATGGAAACCATTCTCGCCCCGTCCGAATTGCCGCCGCCGCATGGCGCGGCGGCGCTCCGCGCCTGGCAGGAGCACTGGCGGATGTAGGGCCGGCCTTCATGGCCGGCCGGGAAACGGCCTTCATGGCCGGCCGGCAGCCCGGGGGGCTGGGATATCATCGGGTTCGGCGATGGACGTGAGAGCCACCTACGTGTACTGCGTCGCGCATGCGGCCGCGAAGCCGAAGGAGTCCCGCACGCCCGCAGCGCTGCCCGATGCGACCGCCCCCCGGCTGCTCGATGGCGGACGCTCGTTGTGGATCGTGTGCGCGTCGGTACCGCTCGCGTCGTACGGTTCCGGCGTGCTCGAGACCGCCCTCCGCGATCTGAACTGGGTGGGAGACATCGCCGTCGCGCACGAATCGGTCGTCGAGCACTTCGCGCAGCAGAAGAACGTGACCGTTGTTCCGATGAAGCTCTTCACGATGTTCGCAAGCGACGAGCGTGCGATCGAGGAGATGCGGTCGCGGCGCCGTGAGATCCTCGCGGTCGTCAAACGGATTTCCGGCTGCGAAGAGTGGGGTGTACGCATCACGCGGACGATGCCGCCGGCCGGCTCTCTCGAAATCGAGCCCGCGAAGGCGACATCAGGAGCGGCGTTCCTGGCATCGAAGAAGCAGGCGCGCGACGCAGCGCGCGCGCTCGTTCGCGTGGCAGCCAAATCGGCGGAAACCGCGTACGCCACGCTGACGGCGATCTCGCGCGATGCCAGGCGGCGTGACGATGCGCCGGAAGGCGCGGTGGCGCCCCCGCTGCTCGACGCCGCGTTTCTCGTGCCGGCCGCCCGCCGTACGCGATTCAAGGCGGCGGCACGAAAGCTCGCTGCTGCCGCAGCCAACACGGCCACCGAGATCACCGTCACCGGCCCCTGGCCCGCGTACAACTTCGTGCAGGAGCCTGCGCGATCGTGAGCCGCCGCAATCCCCGCCTGTCGACGATCCCGGCGCGCAAGCCGGCGAAGCGACAGAAAACGGCGTCTCCGCCCCCGCGTGCTGAACATCCACCCCCCCCGAGGCGGCCACCGGTGCCGCGCCCGCAGGTGGCGCATATCATCGATCAATCGGAAGCCTCGCTCGTCGACGTCATCGACAACCTGCTCAATCGCGGCGTCGTGCTCAACGCGGACGTCATCCTCGCGCTTGCGAACGTCGACCTGGTGTACCTGCGGCTCTCCGCGCTCCTCTGTGCCGCCGATCGCGTCCTGCCAGCGCCGCGATGAGCGCGTTGTACGTTTTTGCGCTGACGAACCAGGCGGCACCACCGCTCCGACATGGCCATCGACTGATCGAATTCATCGACGTGGGCGGCATCCACGCGGCTGTCGAGCGGGTCGCGTCGCGACCCGCGGTGTCGGAAGCCGAGCTGCGGGTGCAGCACGACATTGTCATGAAGATCGCCGCAAGCGTCGATGCGATCCTGCCCGCGCGGTTTGGCGCACTGCTTGATAGGGAGGAGCTCGAGTCGCTCGTCAGGATGCGGCTCGCGTCTATCAGGGAGACGCTGGAGCTCGTCTCGGGCCGGGTGCAGATGACCGTGCGCGTGTTTAGCTCGGCGGAGCGGCCGGTGTCCGGCCTTCCGCCTTCGCCAAGGCTTCGGCGGACCGCCGTCGCTTCAGCGGAGGCTGGTCATGGCCGGCCGACCGGGGCGGAGTATCTCGAGCAGCGGCGTCGCGAGACGAGTCCGGCGCTCTCGGGACAGGCGGCGGCCATCAGCGGCGCCGTGCGCGACCTGGTGCACGGCGAGCGCAGCGGTCGGGGCCACGGGCACGTGGAGTGTACGCTCTATCACCTGGTCGACGCGGGCGTGGTGCCGCAATACGAGCGTGCGATGGAGGCTTTCAAATCATCGGCCGTTACGGTCACCGGGCCGTGGCCGCCGTTCGCGTTCGTTCCCGATCTATGGTCGTGAAGAAGACAGCGCGGTCGCGGACGTCCACGCGCTCCAAGCGCCGGCGAACCGATACAAAGACGGCTGCGGCAGCGCGGGTCGGCGAGCTCGAAGTCCAGGAGATCGAATCGCTCCGGGCCGAGCTCGATCGGCTCGCGTCGACCCCGCCGCCCCGATGGAATGCCGATCCGGAGGACGTGCGGCGCTCGGTCGCGAAGCTCGTGCTCACCCTTGTCGAGTTCATCAGGCAGATTCTCGAGCGGCAGGCGATCCGCCGCATGGACGCGGAAACGCTGACCGCCGCGGAGACGGAGGCCGTCGGCCTCGCGCTGATGCGGCTCGAAGAGACCGTCCGGGACCTCGGCGCGCAGTTCGGGTTGCGTCGTGAAGATCTGAACATCGACCTGGGACCGCTCGGAAAGCTGGTCTGATGTCCGCGCGCCTGCTGATCGCGATCGCGCTTGCGGTGGCGGCCGTCGAGCCGACGCTGCCGGACGTCGAAGAGCGTCGCTCCATCGGGGGGCTCGCCGCGCACATCGCCGCGGCATTCGATGAGATCGCCGCCTGCCAGATGACGCCGGCCGGCGAGTTCATCGTCTTCGACCGCCGCGCGCACGCGGTGTTCACCGTGCCGCGCGGCGCGGACGTGCCGAAAAAGATCGTCCAGATTGGAGCCGAGCCCGGGCGCATCATCATGCCGACCGCATTCGACTCCGCTCCCGATGGCTCTTTCGTCATTGCCGACTCCCCCGGCGATCAGCAACGGCTGCAATTCTTCCTGCCGAGCGGTACCACGCTCGGCGGCTTCACGATGCCCGGCCGGGGCGCGCCGCAGATCACGCTCGGGAGCATGTACCTGACCGGCCTCGCGTCGCTCGAATACACCGGGCAAACCGTTCTCATCAGCCAGCCGGAAAACGGCGCGCTCGTCATCGAATACCTTCCGACCGGAACGCCGCTTCGCAGCTTCGGCGGCCTGCGCGCGACCGGACAGGAGAAAGATCCGGCGGTGCATGCGGCGCTGAACGTCGGCGTCGTGCTGCTGAATCCGAAGGGCGGGTACTATTTCGTCTTCCTGTCGGGCGTTCCCGCCTTCCGGAAATATGATTCGGCGGGCAACCTCGTGTTCGAGCGCTCCATCCAGGGCGTCGAGATGGATCCGTACGTCGGGAAGATGGCGACGACCTGGCCGCGGACGCGCGGCAACATCCCTGTTGTTCCCGCGATGGTGCGCACCGCCGCCGTGGATCCCGACGGCAACCTGTGGATCTCGCTCGTCGCTCCGTACACGTACGTGTACGACGACCAAGGCGATAAGCGCCACATCCTGCAGTTCCGGGCCGCGGGGATCATCGCGCCGACACACTTCTTCTTCACGAAGGACCGGCGGGTGATCGTGACGCCGGGCTGCTACACCTTCAGTGCTGACTAGCCGACGCGAGCAGCCGGCGCACTTCCTCGAAGAAATTGGTGACGAGGACGACCTTGTCGACCTGCATGGTCATCGGCGGCGCTCCGCTCACGACGACCCGATCGCCGTCCGGATGCAAATCGAACGGCCGCGGTCCGGGGCGGACCTCAATGGGCTGTTCGGACCACCTCTGTGGAGGACTCGCTCGAAACGTGTTGCCTTCGATGGTGTACGGAACCACCATCAGATGAGAATCTGGTGAGAGATAGAACAGCTCGCTACGCCGGCGCGACCACGTTGGAACCCAGCCGCCCGATATCGAGATCTGCCACGCCGTGCCGGCTTCCGGAAACGCGCGTACGAACACTTCCGAGTGGCCGGACTCGTTCGACGCATACGCGATCCATTGTCCATCCGGAGAGAACACCGCGCCGGGGCGCTGCGCGATCCCGCTCAACAACCGTTCTGGCGTGCCCGCTTTCCAGCCGGCCCCGCTGACCTTCATCGGCAGGATCATGACGTCCCATTGCTCTCGGGAGACCTGCTGCTCGAACGCGAGGTACCTGCCCGTCGGATGCCACGAGGTCGCGTGCTGCCTGTCATTGCTGACAGTCAGACGACGGGGCTCGTCGGATCCGTTCGCGGGACGCGAATACAAGTTCGCCAGCTGCCTGGCATTCGGCGACGATGAAAACACGATCGTGCGGCTGTCGGGGGACCACACAGGATTCGAGTCGATCGGACCGAACGTGAGGCTGGTGGTGAAATCTCGCGCCCACTCGTACGTATAAAGCGCAATGTGCCGTCCGTCATCGACGTAGAACGCGATCCGTGTTCCATCGGGTGAAATCCGCGGATCCCTCCAGTCGCGCGGCGCCGCCCGCATCGCTGTCATCGTTCCGTCGCGGCGCATCCACAGCATGGGAACTTCCTGGCCCGCCAGCTGCCCGGGGACGTACGACAGCGTCCCGTTATCGGAGACGTCGAACGAGGAGGCGCCGCTCACCTTGAAGCCCATCACACCCTCGACGACGGCGACGGGTTGTCCGGTCACCTCGAGCCGATCGACGTCGAACGGCACCGCGAAGAGCGTCGACCCCTGCGCATAGAGGAGATGTCCCGTCCGGAGATAGCGTGCATAGTGAGCACCGCGTACCACGATTCTCGAAGCACCGGAGGGAAGCGGCTGGGCGAGGAGGTTCGCCCCCTCGATCCCGCCGACGCTGTCAAACGCAGCGAAGATCATGGCCTTGGCGCCCGGGAGCACCTGCGGCCATCGGTGCGCCACCTCGCCCTCGCGCAGCGACGACACGGGCTCCGGCTTGCCGCCATCCGATGAAACGCGCAACAGAGACGTCCATGCCTCGGCGCCCGCGTTGAAGACGATGGAGCCGTCGTCTCCCCACGAGGCACCGCGGGGGTAGTTGCTGCGGATATCGCAGATGACCACCGCGCTCCCGCCGGCCACCGGAATCTTCTTCAGCTTGCCGTCCGCAATGCTGAAGAATCCGACCCACTGACCGTCGGGCGAAAAGAATGGTTCGCTCACCTGCCCGGTGGCGAGCGGCGTAGCCCGCAGCAGGCCAAATCGTCTCAGGTACAGCTGCTCTACACGATTCCGCTCGCCCATGTAGGCGAGCAGGCTGCCATCCGGCGAGATTGCCAGCGGCGTGGTGCTCAGTCTCGATCCGCCAAGGAACGCATCGGCGCCCAGCTCGACGCTGAGGTGTTGGGACACGGCCGGAGTTGGCGTGCGCCACGGATGCCAGCTGGCGATTGCGGCGATCAGAGCGGCTGCGAGCAGCGCGGCGATCGTCCATGCCGGCGCGGATCGTGTCCGGTTTGCCAGACCGGGCTGAATCGCCTCGCGCCGTTCGTCCGCTGCTGGCGGCGCGAGCGCCTCGTCGATCTCGAGGCGCGCATCACCCATGTCGGATAGGCGCCGCCTCGGATCCTTTTCGAGCGCGCGGCGCAGGAGCCGGCGGATCGCAGGGGGCGTGTCCGCCGGCAGCGCCGACCAGTCCGGTTCTCCCTTGAGCACGCCCGCGAGCGTGTCGGCGACGTCGCCGCCGTCGAATGCGCGCTTCGCGGCGAGCATCTCGTACAGCACGCAGCCGAACGCCCAGATGTCGCTCCGCTTGTCGGCGCCGCGGCCGCGGGCCTGTTCGGGACTCATGTACGCGGCGGTTCCGAGCATCACGCCGAGCGCCGTGATCACCGGACTCATGCCGCGCGGTGATTGCGCGAGCGCCGCAGCGCCTGCGCGCGGCTCCGTGGTTGGCGCATCCTGGATGGTTTTTGCGAGACCGAAGTCCAGCACCTTCACGGTGCCGTCGTCGCGCACCTTGACGTTCGCTGGCTTCAAATCGCGATGGATGATGCCGCGCTCGTGCGCTGCCGCGAGCGCCTCTGCGATCTGGCGTGCAATCGTGAGCGCCTCGGCCGGCGGCAGCGGCCCGCGAACAATGCGATCGGCGAGCGTCGGTCCGTCGACGAGCTCGAGGACCAGGGCATGTACATCGCCGCGATCCTCGAACCCGTGGATCGCGGCGATGTTCGGGTGATTCAGCGAGGCGAGGACTTGAGCTTCGCGCGTGAACCGCGCGAGGCGGTCGGGGTCGCGGGTGAACGACTCGGGCAGGACCTTCAACGCGACGTCGCGATTCAGGTTCGTGTCACGCGCGCGATAGACCTCTCCCATGCCGCCGGCGCCGATCAGCGCGTCGACTCGATACGGGCCCAGCGTCGCGCCCGAATCGAGACGCGACACGCCTTCGAGCACGGCGGAGGCGACCTCGAGCATGCCGCGATCGACGACCACCCCCGTGTGCTCCTGCGCCAGCAGCGATTCCACTTCGCGGCGGAGATCGGAGTCGTGCGGGCACCTCTCGGCCAGGAACGCCGCGCGCGCCGCGGGGTCGCGCTCCACAGCCGCGTCGTACAACTCCGCGACCTGCTGCCATCGATCCGGATTCATCGCGATCCCCGGTCCGGAGCGAGTCTACATCAGTCATCGAGCCTCTTGAGGAGATGCGTCGCCGTGTACTTGCCGACCCGGCTTCCCAGCGCCGCACCGACTTCCGTGCTGTTGCGAAAGTGCATTCCGCCCCAGACGCGCGCGTTCCCCTCCGCGGCAGTGATTTCCGCGACGCTCGTGTAGTAACGAACCGCCCCGCCGTTCCCCTTGAAGGCGAGCTGAAACTGATCCGTGTCGAACCACACCGTATAGAACCCGAGCGCGCCCGCGCCGACGGTGCTGTGAGCGGCGGGGTACTCGGGGTGCGGCGGCGTGGTGATGAAAGGCGTCCACGCGGGATCCAGCTCCGTTTCGCTGTTCCCATCGGTGTCGCCGGCGCGGATGGCGGTCAGCGGGCGCCAGAACATGTACGCGTACTTCGCATCCCAGCACGCGATCAGCGCGTTCGTCACCGCGGCGATGCCGATCGCCTCGAAACGCGCGGCCGTCAACAAGTCCATCGAGCTTGCCAGGCTGCGAACGTTCGCGCTCCACAGCGCGCTCGCCGACGGTGACCAGAACAACGCCGTCGCGGACTGCTCCGCGGTGCGGCTCGTCTCCGTCGCGCGGCCGACGTCCTTGATCTCGTTGTAATCCGCTGTGTAAGTCCCGCTGTCGAGCGCCGGCGGAGCATGCGGACGGAACCGAGCGGGATCGTCGTACCCGAATGGTGTGACATAGCGAAGGAACGGAGTCTGTGGATTTGCAAACGACGGTGGCGTGGGGATCCATGCCCCGGGACCGCTGCCTGGCGTGTAGCCCTCCAGGTCCGGGTCGTTCCGATGATCGTTAACGCGCGCGGCGAGCACCGCCCGCGCCGCGGCATCGCCGACCGCAATGCCGCCGGCGATCGCGTCAGCACTGGCTTGAACGGCGCCGATCGATGCGGCATAGGCGCTCTCGATCGTCGCCGTCTTCGTGGGGAATTCGTTCAGGGCCACGATGTACGCGGCACGGACCGCCGCAGCTTCGGGTGATGCGCCAGCGGGGGATGGCGGCTTCGACGCACAGGGACGATACGGTCCGTCAAGCACCGCATTCACGGCATCGAACATCGCGAGCTGTGCAATCGTGGTGCGGACCTGCGTACGCAACGAGTTCTCGAGAACGGAGCTTCCGAGCGACGTGAAGAGCGTTCCCCACTCGTCGAGCACCGCGGGGCCCGAAGCGGCGCGGACGGAATCGGTGGATTCGTACCCGAGCACCACCGTGAACAAACATATGGTCACGCATCTCAGGACTGATTTCATGAAGCACCCCCTTTGTCCTGGTAAGCGGAATAACGGCCAAGGAGCTACAACCGATGGGCGTTCATTCGACGACTGCCGGGTGGTTGAAGAGCACCGTCAGCCGGATGCTCCCGTGCCGCGATTGCGGGAAACCTTGTGCCGAGCGGTCGCCAGGATCGAGATTCGAGGCCGTGTCATCCGGCGGGAACAGGACCAGCGAGCCGAGAAACGCGATCACCGCGTCACGATCCGCCTGTGCGAGCTTCTCGAATGCGGCACGCGAGTCGGCTGCCTCTCCGTCGTGACGGACAATGACTTCCATGAGGTTGATGCTGCGGCCGTCGTGGCCGTATGGCGCCGTGCTTCCCGCTCCCCACAACGCCGTCGTGAGAAAGTGGGTCCGTAGGGTGCCGTCGTAGTTGCGCTCGTGAAAGCCGGGACCGAGATCGTGCTGCTTGAAATCCGTGAAGATGTTGCGCACGACGAACCGCTGGAATGCCGGCCGTTTCGGGACGCCTTCCTGACCGATCGATGAGGGGTTCTCGAGCAGCAGCCGCGCCGTCGCGTAGAGTCGGTTGAAGTTCCCGCGATCCGGATCGAACACCGTCTCGACATCCGCCACGCGCCGGTCCCGCTGGATCACCAGATCAGGGATGTGGCACGTGGTGCAGCCCACCTGTTCGAAGAGCCGCCGGCCGCGTGCGACAGTCGGCGTCTGCTCGCCGGTGGCGGGCTTGAAGTAGTTGAGCAGGTAGAACTCGAGAAAATCCACGAGCGCCGTTCTCTGGTCGACACTCCCGACGTCTCCCTCCTCCGCGGGTGCGCGCTCGATGCTGTCGCTGAGGCCGTTCAGCCGCATCCCGGCGGGTGTGATGGCGGGCCCTGACTGCGCCGCGATGAGATTCGGATCGCCCGCCATCGCGAGTCCCATCTCCGCGTTCAGCGCGCCGACGACGAACTCCCGGATTGAGATCGTGCCGCCGTGATGGAAGAAGGGCCGAACCCGCAGGTCGGGCGCCACGCCTTCAACGTCCGACGCGTCGACGCCTCCACCGGGCATTGCGCGGATCCTGCCGTAAGAAATGCCCTTGCTCGTCAGCGGACGCAAGACGGGCGATCCGCTCCGCGAGGCGTCTGCGACAGCCGCATCGCGGATCGCGCGGAGGTCGGTGGTAATCTCGTCGGCGAGCATCTCCTTCAATCCCAGGCCGAAGAGATGCGGTGCGTCGCGGCTGTCCGGACGCGTGGCGACGTCACCGCCGAATCCCGCCGCCCCGCGCGGGCGTCCATGGCATCCCGCGCAGCTGTCGGCCAGGCCCGCGCCGATGGCGAGGTCGACGTCGATGTTGCCGAACCCGTCCCCAAAGGCTGCGCCCTGGCCTTCGAGCCGCGTGAACTTGCGCTGAAAGAGCTGCCGTCCCCGGCGGATCGCGCGAAATGGATCGAAGACGATGACGTTCTGCGATGCATTCGGATCGGTACTCCCGCGTCCGTCCCGATCTGCGTTGGGTAGTCGCCGCTGACCAGCGGTCGCGCGATGCCTTCGTTCGCCGTGTTCGGCGCCTTGGTCCTGTCGATCAGCTGTCCGGATACCCGCGCCGTTGCGGCCAGCAGCAGCACGCCGGCGCAGAGAAGCATCGATCTCATTTGACACTCCTTTCCCACGTGAAAACTTCTGTCACTCTGATAAGCGGGAAAACCGAGGAGGAACTACAATCCAGGCGTCAGCGGGGAAACGAGTCAGTGGCGAGCCTTGGAGAGTCGGCGGAAATCACTCGTTTGCTGAAGGCGTGGGGGCGCGGAGATTCGACGGCCCTCGACCAGCTGACGCCCCTCGTGTACGAGCGGCTGCACCGGATGGCGCGGAGCTACATGCGGACCGAGCGGCCGGGGCACACGCTCCAGCCTACGGCGCTGGTCAACGAGGCGTTCCTGCGCCTCGTGGATGCGCGGGATCTGGATTGGACGGACCGGACGCATTTCTTCGCCGTGTGCGCGCGCGTGATGCGCCGGATCCTGGTCGATGCGGCGAGGACGCGAGCGGCAATCAAGCGCGGCGGGCAGGCCGACCGCGTGGAACATTTCACCGCGATTAACCTCGACGATCTGCCCACGCCTGGTGCAGAGATGAGCGCGCAGGTTTGCGCGCTCGACGATGCACTGAACGCGCTGGCGCAGATCGATCCGCGACGAGCTCGGGTGATCGAGCTGCGGTTCTTTGGCGGGCTGACCGTCGAAGAAACCGCACAGGTGCTCCAGGTGTCCCCTCAGACGGTGATGCGGGACTGGAGGCTCGCGCGCGCATGGCTCGCGCGTGAGCTCTCGCAGCGAGCGGAACGGGCCGGTTAGTAGCGCGCGACGTCCAGGATGGCCTTGAGGACGTGCGAGGCCTGCGGCAGGATGACTTCCTCGAGGATGGGACTGTACGCAACCGGCGTGTCGAGCGCGGCGACGCGCCGCACCGGCGCATCGAGGTGCTCGAAGAGCTCGTCGGCGATGCGCGCGGCGAGCTCGGCGCCGAACCCGCACGTCAGCTGATCTTCGTGGGCGATCACCACACGGTTCGTGTGCTTGACGGCCGCCGAGATGCCGTCCCAGTCGACCGGCGCGATCGACCGCAGGTCCACGACCTTCGCGCTGACGCCGTCCTTTTCCGCCTGCTGCGCCGCGAGAAGCGACCGCTGCACGAGCGCGCCCCAGGTGAACACCACGACGTCGTTCCCCTCGCGGCGTACGGCGGATGTGCCGAACGGGACCATGTAGTCACGTCCGGGATACTCACCCTTGTTGTAGGTCTGCCGGTACAGGTGCTTGTGCTCGAGGAAGAGCACCGGGTCGTCGCATCGAATTGACGTCCGCAGCAGTCCGACCGCGTCAATCGCGTTCGACGGATACGCAATCCGGATTCCGGGGCAGTGCGCGAAGATGCTTTCGCCCGACTGGCTGTGGTACGGTCCGCCGCCGCGCAGGTAGCCGCCGATCGGCGTGCGAATGACCATCGGGCACGACCAGTGATTTCCTGACCGGTACCGCATCATCGTGAGCTCGTCGCGAATCTGCATCATCGCGGGCCAGATGTAGTCGAAGAACTGAATCTCGACCACGGGCTTCAGCTTGCGCGCGGCCATTCCGATCGCGCGGCCGACGATGCTGGC
>WNGF01000616.1_pt1 | contig 53660 bp, 51 predicted proteins | sample 5400641 | NCBI WGS metagenome assembly WNGF01 (sample SAMN13153371, study PRJNA577476) | soil metagenome | isolation source: 80 cm soil or saprolite under grassland replicate 2 | place: USA:California | collected 2016-06-15 | reverse complement strand
AGATCGAGGGGGCGCTGCAGCGCGAGTTCCACTTCAAAGACTTCTCGGCGGCGATCAACTTCGTCAACCGGCTGGCCGAGGTCGCCGAGACAGCGAGTCACCACCCCGACATCTCGATCCACTGGAACCGGGTCGTCGTGCGCTGGTGGGACGCACGCGGCGCAGGCGGTCACCGATCGTGACGCGTAGCTGGCCGCGCAGACCGACGGCTCGCTAAAGGCTGAAAAGCGCGCCCGTTCCCGAGCGGTAGAGCGCGCAGGGTTGGAAAACCCGGTCAGTGACCGACAACATCAGCCTTTGCGGAGAAAACCGAATTTGCGACCTACGCGCTGCCAGCGGCGGGCGCCGTACGTGATCGTCAGAACGAGCCTCGTCCGCGTGCGAGAGGATGAGCCCGGCAGGGCGTACATATCTATGCGCGCCGTCCCCGGCGCGTCGCACCGTGTCACCAAGCTCATCTCAGCGAGCGGGAATCTCCGCCGGCTGCGAGGGCGCCTCCGAAGGCGGCTGCTCCTTGGGCGGCTCCTGCGGCCGCTCCTTCGGAACCGGATCCTCGACCGGCTCGACGCGATGAGTCTTCTTTGGCTTTCCGACGTCCATGCTCCTCAGTGTCTCTCGGCGACGAGCTCGCCTAGCTCGATCGCCTCTACCAGGTGCGACCGGTCGCTCGCGTCCATGACCGTCACCGGCACGCCGTAGCCGGCGAGCCCTTCCGCCACCTCGCGCGGCGTCAAGCGCGGCCGTCGGACAACCGATCGCGCCGGCACGTACAGCGCGGCAGGATAAGCGTACGACCCGCGCCAGCCGCGCTCGCACTCGATCACCAGGCCCCAGAGCGAGACCCGGCCCAGCGCATACTGGATCGCCTCGGGCGGAGCCGGCTGCAGAAAGCGCAGGTAGTCCGCCGCGGTCGAAAGCGCGGTGGTCGCGTAGATCCCGCACCTGCAGCGCTCGTGGGGCGCTGGGTGCGGCCTCCGCCGCGACGGCCGCAGTAGGCGCCGGTGCAGACACTCGGCCTCGACGCGCCTGCCCGGCTGCCAGAGGAGCGGGAAGAAGAGGCTCCGCAGCCGCAGCCTTTGCTCCTGCAGGAGGACATACCAGACGCGCCAGGCCCGGATCGGTTCCGCGAAATCGGGCGCTCGGCACGGTTCTCGGTTGTCATTTCCGCCTTTGCTGCACCTGTGCCTGACGATCCTGGGCACGACCCTCTTCCGTGAAGCGCCGTCCTGCAAAGGATATATCCCGCGGGGTGGGGTCCGCGAAACACTGCCGCGCATGTTTCGCTCGGGGGACGGAGATAAAGCGCCCGCGTCCCGTCTGGGGGCGCGTCCCGATCCTTCGTAACCCTGACCGCGCGACCAGATAAACCGCAGGCGGCAGAACTGTGATGGGTCACGCCCGACAAGGGCGGACAGGCTTCTGATCAGGCCAGCAAGCGGGCGCCAGGCCGGCACCGGGCTCACTGTCCGGACAGATCACTGGAAAGACACCCGTAGCCGGGGTCATTCGGAAATTGAGTCACAGACAGAAAGCACCGGCGCCAGCCTGGCAAGAGCCCCAGACGGGACCCCAGCACACTCACAGTCCGGGAATGACGCCTGAGCAGAGCCAACCTAGTCGGCGCCGAAGGCGTCTTCGCTTTGGAGAGCTTGCACGAACGTCTTGAAGTCCTGTGCGAGTTGAATGTCCTCACCGACCTCATTGTCATACCAGCCTTGGGCGGTGAGGTCTTGAGCGTCGGTGGAGACGCGGGCGTAGCCGATCTTGAGTCGGTGCCCCCTTGAAGTGTGTGCCGTTTGTCGGACGGTCCCCGGCACACATCACCGAACCACCCTTACGGCACACCCCGCGGCTGCTCCACACCGAAGGTCCTGCTCAGGGCGATGGGTGTGCCGGTGGGGGTTCGTCTTGCGGGCGTGCGTGTCGGATGAGCGGTAGTCGAGATGAGGACGGCTTCAGGTCTCTTCCGGCGCCTGGTACCGCGGCCCGAATCTGGTTCATTACCATCGAACACATGACTATCCAACGGATGGAGCACGTCGGCATCGTGGTTGACGACCTCGCAGCCGCGACTGAGTTCTTCGTCGAGCTCAGACTCGTGCTGCAGGGCGAGGCGCCCGTCAAGGGCCGCTGGGTGGACCGCATCGTGGGGCTCGAGGGCGTACGGGCGGACACTGTGCTCATGCAAACTCCGGATGGCAGCGGACGACTCGAGCTGGTGAAGTTCCACTCGCCGTCACACCAGGGCGACAACCGGCACGCGCCGGCGAACACCCCGGGTATCCGCCACGTCGCATTCGCCGTCGAGGACATCGACGCCGTCGTTGCCGGCCTGCGAGCACGCGGCGCTGAACTCGTCGGCGAGCTGGAGCGCTACGAGGACAGCTACCGGCTCTGCTACGTCCGCGGCCCGGACGACAACAACGTCGAGGCCGCGCACCACGGATGAGCGCTCAGGGCTGGCACATCTCCGGCTCGTACCTCGAATCGTGCAACTGCGAGGCGATCTGCCCGTGTCGCCGGATAGACGGCGTCATGGGCGGGCGGTCGACCTACGGGGAGTGTCTCGGCGCACTCTCGTGGCGGATCGAGGAAGGGCACGCGGTCGGCGTCGATCTGGCCGGCCTCGGCGTCGTGCTCGCCACCCGCTACAGCGACGACGAGGAAGGCTCGCCCTGGAGCTTCGTGCTCTACCTCGATGAGGGGGCGGACGAGCCGCAGCGCGAGGCCCTGTCCGCGATCTTCACCGGAGCCTCGCCGGGCACGCAGGTCGAGCACTTCCCATGGGCCTGGAAGGCGAGCGAGCTGCTCGCCGTGCGCCCGGCGAGGATCGAGATCGATCACACGCCCGGCCGCGGCTGGTTCCGGGCGGGCGGCTTCGTCGAGCTGCGGGTTTCGGGCCCGGTGGAGAGCGGCGAGACGGTCACCTGCGTCATCCCCGGTCACGAGCGCACCGGCCGCGAGATCGTCGCCGAGTCTCTCGAGGTGAGAGACGACGAGCTCGAGTTCGCCTTCCGCGGCAACTGTGGCTACGAGAGCGACTTCGACTACAGGGGCCGAGATGGCTGACGCCACGACCGCGCACGCTCGGCTGCGCGATCTGGCGTGTCTGGGCCGCCCCACCAAGCGTAGGCCGGCTGAGCCGGCCTGCGCCGGGCGCCCGCTTCACGCCCCCGTCCCGTGGCCGTGCCCCAGAGCTGCCAGCTCGCGCCCCGAGGCAGGCGATCTCGTGGCATCACCCATCTAGACTCCGGCCGTGCCGAGCGATCTGCTGACCGACGAGCAGCGCGAGATCCGCGAGCTCGTCCGCACGCTCGCCCGCGAGCGCGTCGCCCCGCGGGCGGCGGAGATCGACAAGGCAGCCGAGTTCCCCTGGGACATGGTCGATCTGCTGCGCGAGCACGAGCTCTTCGGGCTCCCGTTCGACGAGGAGCACGGCGGCACCGGGACCGGCGCGCTGATGGTGCTCGTCGCGATCGAGGAGCTCTCCAAGGTCTGCGCGACGACCGGCCTCCTGCTCGCGGTACAGGAGCTGGGCTCGCTCGGGCTCAAGCTGGCCGGGACCGACGAGCAGAAGTCCCGCTACCTGCCGCGGCTGGCGAGCGGCGAGTGGCTGCCGGCCTACGCGCTGACCGAGCCCGGCTCGGGCTCGGACTCGGCCGCCATGCGCACGGAGGCCCGGCGTGAAGGCGACGAGTACGTGCTCACCGGTGGCAAGCGCTTCATCACCAACGCAGGCGTCGCGGAGCTCTACACCGTTTTCGCCAAGACCGACCCCGCCGGCGGCCACGCCGGGATCTCGGCGTTCCTCGTCGAGGCGAGCGCACCCGGCTTCGAGGTCGGCCGGATCGAGGCGAAGATGGGCATCAAGGGCTCGACGACCGGCGAGATCTTCTTCAACGACTGCCGCATCCCGGCGGAGAACCTGCTCGGCGAGGAGGGCGACGGCTTTCCGATCGCGATGCGGATCCTCGACCGATCGCGACCCGGCATCGGTGCGCAGGGCCTGGGGCTGGCCCAAGGCGCGACCGACTATGCGCTCGAGTATGCGAAGTCACGCGAGACGATGGGCAAGCCGATCGCCGAGCACCAGCTGATCGCCGCGACGCTTGCCGACATGGAGACGAAATGCGAGGCAGCGCGAGGCCTGCTCTACAAATGCGGCCTGCTGATCGACGAGGGCGCGGACGGCCCGGAGCTGACGAAGATCTCGGCGATGGCGAAGCTGTTCTGCACCGATGTTGCGATGGAGGTCACCACCGACGCGGTGCAGATCCTCGGCGGCTACGGCTACATCCAGGAGTACCCGGTCGAGCGGATGATGCGCGACGCCAAGATCACGCAGATCTACGAGGGCACGAACCAGATCCAGCGGCTCGTGATCGCGCGCCAGATGCTGCAGGAGAACCGGACCTCTCTCCTGGCGGGGGTCGGCTGACGGAACAGGCGCGCAGCTTCCACCGCGCCGCCGAGGAGTACGAGCGTGGGCGCCCCGGCTGGCCGCCCGAAGTGCTCGACGTGGTGCCCGTTCTCGACGAGGCCACGGTGCTCGACCTCGGCGCCGGCACGGGGAAGCTGACGCGCGTCCTAGCGGACCGGTACGCGCGGGTGATCGCGCTCGAGCCGCTCTCGGAGCTGCGGGAGATCCTCGCGGAGCGTGTGCCGCAGGCCGAGGCGCTGCCGGGGGTCGCCGAGGCGATCCCGCTCGGCGACGGCTCCGTGGACGCCGTCTTCGCCGGTCAGTCGTTCCACTGGTTCGCCAACGAGGTAGCGCTGCGCGAGATCGCGCGCGTCCTGCGGCCGGGCGGCGTGCTCGCGCGGCTGTCGAACGAGGCGATCGAGCCGAACCCGCTCCCCGCCGACTACCGCAGGCGACTTGGCGAGCTGCACGATGCGATGCGGCCTGCCCCGCTTGACGAGCGGATCTTCGAGGGTGCTTCCTTCGGTGAGGTGCAGGCGGCCGTGGTCGAGCACGAGCAGCGGTCGAGCCGCAAGGACGTGCTCGCCTTCGCCGCCTCGGTGAGCTGGATCGCGAGCCGGGACGACCGCGACGAGGTGCTCGCCGAGCTGGCGTCGCTGCTCCCCGAGGGCGACTACACCTTCCACATGCGCGCGAATCTCGCGTGGGCGACGAGGAACTGATCCGGATCGGCCGGCGCGAGGTCCGGCTGACGAGCCCCGGCCGCGTGCTCTTCCCGGGCGACGGCGTCACCAAGGGCGACCTGGCCCAGTACTACGTCGAGATCGGCGATGCGATCGTGCCGCACCTCCGCGACCGGCCGTTCACGCTCAAGCGCTACCCGCACGGCATCCGCGACCGCCCGTACTTCGCGAAGCAGGCGCCGCGCGGGAAGCCGTCGTGGCTTCCGACTCGGCGGTTTCGGACCTGGCCCCGCGAGGGCGGCTCGCGGCTCGTCGACTTCGCGCTCGTCAACGAGCCGGCGGCGGTCGCCTGGATGGTGCAGATGAACTGCATCGACATGAACGCGTGGTACTCGCGCGTGGACAAGCCGGAGCGGCCGGACTACGTCGTCTTCGACCTCGACCCACCCGGGTCGCGGAACGGCTTCGCGCAGGCGATCCGGGTGGCGCACCTCGTGCGCGGGGCGCTGGACGAGCTCGAGCTGCGCTCGTACGTGAAGACGAGCGGCGCCGACGGGATCCACGTGCTCGTGCCGATCACGCGGCGCTCGTCCTACGCGAACACGTACGAGCTCGCCGAGCGCGTGTCGCGCGCCCTCGAGGCGGAGAACCCGGGCCTGGTGACGACGGAGTGGTTGAAGAAGAAGCGGCGCGGCGTCCTGGTCGACCACCGACAGAACGGCCACGGGAAGACGATCGCCTCCGTCTACTCGGTGCGCCCGAAGCCCGGCGCGCCGGTCTCGACGCCGCTGCGCTGGGAGGAGCTGGGCGAGAAGCTGCGCCCGCGCGACTTCGGGATGCGTGAGGCGCTCGAGCGGGTCGAGCGGCACGGCGACCTCTTCGAGCCGGTCCTGCGCGGGGACCAGACGCTCGGTCCGGCTCTCCGCAGGCTGCGCGCCTGAGACCGGCGCGTGAGGTAACCCCGGACGTGCCGCTAACGGACGACTGTGGACGACTTGACCCGGAACCGGCACGAAGGCAAGACGCGAACGGCGGCTACGGGCGGAGACTCGAGGTGTCGACCACCTCGAAGTTCGAGCCCGTGACGCGGCCGAGGGTGTGCAGCTGGTCGTTCGACCAACCGCGGTTCGGAGCGCCGCTGATGTACCAGTCCGAGCCGTTGTCGGCGACGATCATCCCATAGCGTTTGAGCGCGAGCAGCACGATTCGCGCCTGGCGCGGGAACGGGCGCACGTCGAAGCTCGCCTTCAGGCGCACGCGCAGTCCCATCGGTGGCAGGCTCGGCGAGGTGAGGTCGCTCGCGTAGTGCCGCGCCGGGTAGACGTAGGCGCGCCGGGTGCGCGCGACCGTGAAGCGCAGCGCGTGATCGATCACGCCGCGGCGCGCCTCGTCGTAGCGGGCGAGCCCGGGGAAGATCGGCAGGCCGGCTGCATCCGCCGAGGTCCAGCCGGCAGGGCGGACGCGGTTCGAGCGCAGGCTCCAGGTGGCCCCCGCCCAGGCATGCCAGCGACCTCTCCGGCGCTCGAGGCCTCCGAGCTCGTAGAGGCGGCACGCGCTCCTGTCTAGCAGCAGGGCGTGGTGGTCGCTGCCGCCCTCGACATGCACGCCCTTCGGGATCGGATAGCCGAGGTGGTCGCTCTCGTCGGAGTACTCGAAGGTGACGCGTGAGCGCTTGGTCGAGCGGCTCACGACGTCGAAGGGGATCCCGATCGCCGAGCCTTCCCAGAGTCCCGAGCCGAAATCGGCATGCAGCCCGGTGCCCGCGCCGATCGAGCCGATGATCGCACCCGAGTTGCCCGCGACCGGTAGCCGGCCGACGCGCTGGTTCCACGGATTCGAGACCGGGAAGACCGGGCAGCGCGGCGCCAAGGGGACGCGCAACGCAGAGGCGGAGCCGCCTGCACAGGCAAGCGCGAGCGCGGCGATCAGGGCGCCGAGGGCTTTCACGGAAGCAGTATCGGTGACCCGGCGGTTGTTCCTGATCCCAAGTCTGGCTAGGAGCTCTTGCCCGCGCGGAGCGAGGCCTTGTACGCGCGCTTCTTTGCCTGGTAGTCCTCGAGCGCCTCGGCCGAGTCCACGTCGCCCAGAGTGTGGTGGCCCGGCACGAGCGCCTGCGCTGCCTCGACGCCGAAGCGCTTCGCGAGCACCGCCCCGAGCGCCGTCACCTTCATCTTCCCGAAGCCGGGAAGCGCGCCGATCCGCCGTCGCAGGTCGTCGCCGTCCTTCGCGTCTCGCCAAACCCGCTCGGCGTGGCCGCCGTACTCCTCGACAACCGTGGAAGCGAGAGTCTGCACCCGCTCGGCCATCGAGCCGGGGAAGCGGTGGATCGCGGGCTTCTCGCGAAAGGCCTCCAGGAGGCGGCCCGGGTCGGTGCTCGCAATCTCGCCGGGATCGAGCGTCCCCAGCCGCTGCTTCAGCTTGAGCGGGCCAGTGAAGGCCGTCTGCACCGTGACCTGTTGGTCGAGGGCGAACCCGACGAGGAGCGCGAAGGGCTCGCGGGCGAGTAGCTCGTCCGCCTCGTCGTTGCCGGTGAAGTGAAGTCGGTCGGGACGCGTGGCTGCCACCGCAACGATCCTACTTGCGCTCGAGTAGCTCCTCCAGCGCCCGCGCGGCCAGCTCCGCAGTGGTCATGGCCGAGATCGAGAGCACGGCTTCCTGCGGAGGCGTCAGCGGTAGCGAGTCGAGGATCCGGTCGAGGTGGTCGCGATGGCCGGGATCGAGCTCCGAGTGCTCCGTGAACGTCTTGAAAGCCGCCCGCGGGTAGCCGGTGCGCTCGACCAGCGTCTCGATCAGCTCCGGCGTGGGCGGATAGCCCTCCATCACCGCGATGTAGCCCAGGAACGTCAACGGGTGATAGTGGCGGAGCCAGTAGTACTGGCACCCGACGAGGGCGGCGATTGTCGGCGGGGGCATGCGTCCGAGCACCGACTCCCGGTCGACTCCTAGCAGTTCCAGGTCGTCGAGCAGCACCTCGTCGTGATGGAGCTCCTCATCCACGTGCTCGTCCAGGTAGGACGCGAGCGGGTCGGCCAACAGGTCGTCGTCGGGCAATGCCCGCGCCTGCTCGGCCGCCGCCTCCGTGAGCGGGACGGTCGCGCGGATGATCTCGTGCTGGAGGATCAGAAACTCTGGCCACAACTCCCGCAGCCGTGGGTTGCTCACGAGGGCGGTGCACGCAGCGCTGTAGGGCTGGACGACTAGCGCGATCTTCCGCCGGAGCCTGACGCTGGCCCGCGACTCCGCGGCGACCGGCGCCTGCGTCAATGGATCATGGCCGCGACCTGGTGCGGCTCGCAATTTGCCTCTTGCATACTGGCCCCGACCTTCTCGAGCACCGCCAGCTCCTCCGGCGTGAGCGACAGGAGCGTCTCGTAGACGGACGCAGGCAGGTCGGCGAGCGCTCGTCTGGCGAGGTACTGCGCCACGTGGTCTGGGATTTCGTGCGGCAGGCTCCCTGGGTCTTCCGTCATCGAACCGCCCCTTTCGTCGATTCCGCGACTATTCAAGCCTCGGATCGCAGTGTCAAGCGGGACTCGCCGGGGCGAGCTCCCGCGCCAGCGCTCGCGCCCGGGCGAGTGAGGGACGGTTTCCCTTCTGCTCGAAGCGGCGCGCGGCCTCCTCGGCGGCAACCAGCGCATCCTCGCGCCGGGAGCTGCGGGCAAGCACCGAGGCCAGATCGAGGAGCGCATCGCCCTGGGTGTTCATGAGCTCGGTTGCCTCCGCCAGCCGAACCGCCTCCCGCGCCAGCGCCTCGGCCCTCTCGGCGTCCCCGCCCTCGGCCTGGATCTTTGCCCGTGCCGTGCGCCAGAGCACCTGCGAGAGCACGTCGTCGGGCGAGGCAGCCGTCTCGCCGGCGCGGCTGAAGCGATCGGCTTCCTCGAATTCCCCCAATGCGCAGAGCGCGTGCGCGAGGAAGCCGGCGATCGTCGAGAGGAAACCGCGCTCGCCCAGGTCCTCCAGGGTGGCGTAACTGGCGCGGAGGGTGTCCGCCGCCGCCTCCGGGTCGCCGGCGAGCATCTCGACGAAGAACGTCTCCTGCGCGTTGTTGGCGGCCCAGACGGTCAACCCGAGCTCGGTGATCGCCTGTGTTCCTTCGGCGAGTAGCTCCCGCGCGAGCTCGAACTCGCCGCTCATCGCCTCTAGCACTGCGCGCTCGACGCAGCAGAATGCGCGGATCGTCGGATCGTCGCCCACCGTGGCGAGGAACTCCTTGCAGCGCTCGATCCCCTCGTCGACCGGCAGCGGCCCGAAGATCGCGCTGATCATCAGCCAGCCGATGCTCTCGGCTCGCTCGGCAGCGAAGTTGCCGCGCTCCGCGTAGGAGAGCGCTTGCCGCCATGCGTCCTCGGCCTGCCCGAGCGCGCCCATGAGGCTTCCCTGCACTCGTCCGAGCAGGTTCCACGCCTGAGCGAGGCTGAAGTCGTCTCCGAGCCGCTCGCTGGCGTCCAGTGCCTCCTGCACGTTCTCCAGGACCGCGCTGCTCCCGCCCAGGAGGCGAAGCGAGGCTGCGCCGAGCAGCGCCCGCGCCGGTCGCTGCCCGCTCAGCTCGAGGGCGTCATCGAGCGCCTTGCTGCCCTCGGCGACGAAGCCGCGCGTGGCCCAGAAGCCCCAAAGGGACGTCGCGAGGCGGAGCAGCAGCTCGCCGTCGTCCTTTTCCCGCGTCCAGTCGATGGCCGCCCGCAGGTTCGCGTAGTCGTTGTCGATGCGCGCGAGGACTCCGGCGTGGTCGCCGGTGCGCGACTCGAGGTCGAGCTCCTCCGCGACCTCGGCGAAGTAGCAGGCGTGGGAACGCTGGCCCGCCTCGAGCTCGCCCGAGGCCTCCAGCAGCTCACACGCGTATTCCCGGATCGTCTCGAGCATCCAGAAGCGCGGCTCCCCGTCTGAGTCGGCCTTCTGGCGCAGGAGGCTCTTCTCGACCAATGACCCCAAGCCGTCGAGAACGTCGATTCCGAGCTCCCCATCCGCGTCGCACAGCGCCTCCGCGGCTTCCGGGCGGCACCCGCCGACGAGCACGCCGAGCCGCTCGAACAGGGCCTTCTCCTCGGCCAGCAGCAGGTCGTAGCTCCACTCGATCGTGCCGCGCAGCGTGCGCTGGCGCTCGTCCAGATCCTGCGCGCCGCCTGTGAGGAGCTTGAGCCGCGCGTCGAGCCGACGCATGAGCGCGGGCGGCGGGAGGGCGCGCACTCGAGGCGCGGCGAGCTCGATCGCCAGCGGCAAGCCCTCGAGGCGGACGCAGATCTCGGCGACGGCCGCCTCGTTTTCGTCCGTGAGCGCGAACTCGGCTACCGCGGCGTGCGCGCGCTCGCCGAAGAGCCGGACCGATTCGCCCAGCGCCATCGGGCGCACCACGTACGTGCGCTCGCTCGAGAGCCGGAGCGGTGTCCTGCTCGTCGCGAGCACGTTCAGGCCGGGCGCCGAGCTGAGCACCCCGGCTAGCACCGGCGCCGCCGCGACGACCTGCTCGAGGTTGTCGAGCACGAGGAGCAGCTGCTTGTCACGCAGGTATTCGGTCAGCGTTTCGATCACCGACTCACCGGACTGCTCGCGCAACCCGAGGGTTTGCGCGATCGTCGGCACCACCAGCTCCCAGTCCCGGACCGGCGCGAGGGAGACGAAGAAGACGCCGTTGTCGAACTGCTCGACGACCGAGGCCGCGACCTGGAGCGCAAGCCGAGTCTTCCCGGCTCCGCCCCGGCCCGTGAGGGTCAAGAGACGCACGTCGTCGCGCCTGAGCAACTTCTCGAGCTCCTCGAGCTCGTCGACGCGACCGATGAACGCGTTCGGTTGGGCAGGAAGGTTGGTCGGCCGGTTGTCGAGCGTCTTCAGTGGCGGGAACTCGACTGGCAGGTCCTCGACGAGCAGCTGATAGAGGCGTTGTGGCCCCGAGAGGTCCTTGAGCCGGTGGTCGCCCAGGTCGCGCACCTGGAAGCGATCGTCGAGCAGCGCCCGGGTCGAGGCCGAGAGGAGCACCTGTCCGCCGTGGCCCGCAGCCATCACGCGGGCGGCCTGGTGCACGTCGAGCCCGACGTAACGGCTCTCGATCAGGCGCGGCTCGCCGGAGTGCAGCCCCATCCGCACCCGGATCTCGGTCTCGCCTGGCCAGGGGTGGTGTGCGAGCGCCCGCTGGGCCTGGGCGGCGGCTGCCGCCGCGTCGCCCGCCGAGGCGAACGCGACGAAGAAGGCGTCGCCCTCGCTGTCGACCTCGAAACCGTGATGTCGCTCGAACGCCTCGCTGAGCAGGCGCCGGTGCTCGGCGAGCAGGTCGGCGTACGCGTTTCCCGTTCGCTGCAGCAGGCGTGTCGAGCCCTCGATGTCGCTGAACAGCAGCGTTACGGTGCCCGTGGGTGCTTCGGCCATGCCTCAGTATCTCGCTCGCCGAGTCCAGGGCGAGCGCCGTTACGCGCGGGCGCCGTCCGCGGGCGGGAAGCGCTCGAGCCAGCGTTCCGCCGCCTCGATCGAGCGCAGCCGCACGAAGCGCGGGTCGCCGGCGTAGAGCCGCGGGTAGCTGTGTCGCTGGCGAAAATGGGCGCGCAGCATCCAGCAGAAGAGCGAGTCCCAGCCCCAGAAGGCGCCGCGCCAGCTCTCGCGGTTGCCGTTCCAGAGCTCGACGTCGTAGTGGATCCGCTCCGTCGTGCGAGTCCAGAGCCGCCTCAGCTTGTGCCAGAGCGGCAGATCGAGCCAGACGATCGTCTCCGCCTCGGCGAGCACCGTCTCGCCGAGCTTGGCCTCGTAGTTGCCGTCGATCACCCAGCCGTGCGGCGCTGCGGCCATCGCCCCGCGCACGCGCGCGCGAAACTCCTCGTCGGTCGGCTCTCTCCAGTTCGGCCCGTGGTGGAGCGCGTCGAGCTCGACGTACGGCAGCTCGAGTCGCTCCGCAAGCTCCTGCGCGAAGGTCGTCTTTCCGGATCCTGAGGTGCCTTTCACATTGATTCGTCGCGCCACATGAGCAGGGTACGCTGGCTTCGTGGATCCGCTCTCCGTGTTCAGCCCGGAAACCCGCGCCTGGTTCGAGCAAGCCTTCGCCGGCCCGACGCCGGCGCAGGAGCGCGGCTGGCCTGCGATCGCCCGCGGCGGGAACACGCTCATCCAGGCCCCGACCGGCTCGGGCAAGACCCTCGCGGCTTTCCTCTATGGCATCGACCGGCTCAACGCGGCACCCGGCGAGGGGCTGCGCCTGCTCTACGTCTCGCCGCTGAAGGCGTTGAACTACGACATCGAGCGCAACCTGCGCGGCCCGCTCGCCGGCCTTGGGTCGGAGCTGCGCGTGGGCGTCCGTACCGGCGACACGCCGCAGAAGGAGCGCGCCGCGATGGTGCGCAAGCCGCCCGACATCCTGATCACGACCCCCGAGTCGCTCTTCCTGCTCCTCACCTCGCAGGCGCGAGAGACGCTGCGCTCGGTCGAGACGGTGATCGTCGACGAGGTGCACGCCGTCGCGGGCACGAAGCGCGGCGCCCACCTGGCGCTCTCGCTGGAGCGGCTCGACCGGTTGGTCGGCACGCCTGTGCAGCGCATCGGACTCTCGGCCACGCAGCGTCCGCTCGAGGAGATCGGCCGCTTCATTACAGGCGGCCACGCCGGCCAAGCCGGCACGGCCTCTGGCGGCGTCGCAAGCGAGCGCCTTAGGGGCGGCCGCGAGATCGAGCTCGTCGACGCCGGCCGGGCCAAAGAGCTCGACCTTAAGGTGGTCGTGCCCCTCGACGACATGCGCGAGCCCGAGGAGCAGCAGTCGATCTGGCCCTCGATCTACCCGGAGATCCTCGAGCTCGTCCGCGCCCACCGCTCGACGATCGTCTTCGTCAACAACCGCCGCCTCGCCGAGCGGCTTGCCCTGCGGCTGAACGAGCTCGCCGAGGAAGACATCGCGAGAGCGCACCACGGCTCGCTGGCGCGGGAGCAGCGCGTCGAGGTCGAGGAGCTGCTCAAGCTCGGCAGGATTCCGTGCCTCGTCGCTACCTCGTCCCTCGAGCTCGGGATCGACATGGGTGCGGTCGACCTCGTGATCCAGGTCGAGTCGCCCATGTCGGTCGCGCGCGGCCTGCAGCGGATCGGGCGCGCCGGCCACGACCTCGGCGCGGTCTCGAAAGGGCGGATCTTCCCGAAGTTCAGGGCCGACCTGCTCGAGTCGGCGGTGGTTGCGCGGCGGATGCTCGACGGCGCGATCGAGGAGACGAGGATCCCGCGCAACCCGCTCGACGTCCTGGCTCAGCAGGTCGTCGCGATCTGCGCCGACGAGGAGATCTCCGTCGAGGAGCTGCATTCGCTCGTTCGCGGCGCCTACCCGTTCGCCGACCTCTCGCGCGTCCAGCTCGAGAACGTGCTCGACATGCTCGACGGCCGCTACCCGTCCGACGAGTTCGCCGAGCTGCGCGCCCGTGTGGTCTGGGATCGCACCGGCGGCGTCGTCCGTGGCCGGCAGGGCGCGAGGCGGCTGGCGGTCACCAACGCTGGCACGATCCCCGACCGCGGGCTCTTCGGCGTCCACCTCGTGGAGGGCGGTGGGCGCGTGGGAGAGCTCGACGAGGAGATGGTCTATGAGGCGCGTGCCGGGCAGACCTTCCTGCTCGGAGCCTCGACCTGGCGAATCGAGGAGATCACGCGCGACCGCGTGCTCGTCTCGCCGGCGCCGGGGGTCCCTGGCGCCGTCCCCTTCTGGAAGGGCGAGGGCGTCGGCCGGCCCTACGAGCTCGGCGAGGCGATCGGCGCCACCACGCGTGAGCTGGTGGCTCTCTCGGAGCAGAAGGCTCTGACGAAGCTCCAGGGCGAGCACTCGCTCGACGAGCGCGCGGCCCGGAACCTGCTCACTTTCCTGAGCGAGCAGCAGGCCGCGACCGGGGCGGTGCCCTCGGACCGGACGATCGTGGTCGAGCGCTTCCGCGACGAGATCGGCGACTGGCGGCTCTGCATCCTGACGCCCTTCGGCGGCCGCGTGCACGCGCCGTGGGCGCTCGCGCTCGGCGCCCGGCTGCGCGAGTCGCTTGGCCTCGAGGCACAGGCAATCTGGTCGGACGACGGGATCGCGATCCACCTCCCCGAGGCAGACGCCCCGCCGCCGATCGACGACGTGCTGATCGACCCCGACCAGGTCGAGGAGCTCGTCACGCAGGAGCTCGGCGAAACCGCGCTCTTCGGCGCGCGCTTCCGCGAGAACGCGGGGCGGTCGCTGCTGATCCCGCGGCGTCGGCCCGGCGAGCGGACGCCGCTGTGGCAGCAGCGCCTGAAGGCGCAGTCACTGCTCCAGGTGGCGCGCCGCTATCCGGCCTTCCCGGTCGTGCTCGAGACCTACCGCGAATGCCTGCAGGACGTCTTCGACCTGCCCTCGCTGAAGCGGCTCCTGCAGGGGCTGCGCACGCGGCAGATCGACCTCGTGGACGTCGAGACGGCGTCGGCCTCGCCCTACGCGGCTTCGCTGCTCTTCGACTACGTCGCCAACTACATGTACGAGGACGACACGCCGGCCGCCGAGCGGCGGGCACAGGCGCTCTCGCTCGACCGTGACCTGCTGCGCGAGCTGCTCGGGCAGGAGGAGCTGCGCGACCTGATCGACCCGGGCGCGCTCGCGGAGGTCGAGAGCCAGCTGCTCGGCGACCCGCGCACCCCGGACGAGCTGCACGATCTCCTGCGCCGCCGGGGCGACCTGCGCGCGGACGAGCACGACGCCGAGCTGGCCGACCCGCTCCTTCGCGAGCGGAGGGCGGTGCACGTGCGCGTGGCGGGCGAGCAGCGGCTGATCGCGGCGGAGGATGCGGGCCGCTACCGCGACGCACTCGGGGCGATGCCCCCGGGCGGGCTGCCGGAGGTCTTTCTCGAGGCCGACGAGGAGCCTCTGCACTCGCTCCTGCGCCGCTTCGCCCGTTCCCGCGGTCCCTTCACGACCGGTCAAGCCAACGAGCGCTTCGGCCGGGACGTCGAGCCGGTGCTCCGGGAGCTGGAGCGGGCCGACGAGCTCGTCCGTGGCGAGCTGCGCCCGGCCGGGAGCGAGCGCGAATGGTGCGATCCGGAGGTGCTGCGGCGCCTGCGCCGCGCCTCGCTGGCCGCGCTGCGCCGCGAGGTGGAGCCGGCCGAGCAGGCGGCGTTCGGCCGCTTCCTCCCGAGCTGGCAGGGGATCGACCGGCGCGCGAGCCTGCGCGAGGCGCTGGTGCCGCTCCAGGGGCTCGCGCTCCCGGTGGCGCTCTGGGAGTCCGACGTGCTGCCGCGTCGCGTGCCCGGCTACCGACCCGAGCAGCTCGATGCGCTCTGTGCTTCCGGCGAGGTCGTGTGGGTCGGCGCAGGCCTCGACCGCGTCGCCGTCTACTTCCGCCAGGACGCGCCCGCGCTCGGCCCGCCGCCCGCGGCCGACCGGCCCGAGCGCGAGGTGCACGAGCGCCTGCGCGCGGCGCTCGGGCGTAGCGCGCTCTTCTGGTATGACCTGCTCGCCGACACGGGGCTCGAGGCCGAGGAGGCGCTGCCGGCGCTCTGGGACCTCGTTTGGGCCGGCGAGGCGACCAACGATGCGTGGACGCCGCTGCGCGCGGGGCGCCGCGCTACGCGTTCTAGAGTCACCTCAGAAAGGCGCGCGCCGAGGCGTTTCTCGCGCAGGCGCGCGAACGAGATCACCGCGACCCAGGGCCGCTGGTCGCTCACGGGACGACTCTTCACCGGCCGCCCCGACCGGCGCGCGCTCGCGGAGCTGATGCTCGAGCGGCAGGGCATCGTCACCCGCGACGGCGTCCGCGGCGAGGGCGTCCCCGGCGGTTACGGCGCGGTCTACGGCGAGCTGAAGGCGCTCGAGACGCTCGGCCTCTGCCGCCGCGGCTACTTCGTCGAGGGGCTCGGTGGGGCGCAGTTCGCGCTCGGCGGGGCGGTGGAGCGCCTGCGGGAGCTGAAGCCGAAGGACGGTGAGGAGAAGGAGCCGCTCGTGCTCGCGGCCGCCGACCCGGCCCAGCCCTATGGCGCCGCGCTGCCCTGGCCGAAACGCGCCGGCGCGCGGGCCGCGAGGGTCGCCGGCGCGCACGTGATCATGCTCGGCGGCGAGCCCGCGCTGTACGTCGAGCGCGGCGGCCGCTCGCTCGTCCCGCTCCGTGAGCCCGAGGAGGAGTGGCTGCGCGAGGCGCTGTCGGCACTCGTCGCCCACGTCAAGGGCGGCGGCGCGAAAAGGCTCGCGGTCGAGCGCTTCGATGGGCAACCGGTGGGTGACACCGAGGTCATTTCGCTGCTGATTGATGCAGGCTTTGTCGCGGGTCCGCGGCGTGCCGTGCTTCGCCCCTGACAGCTACCTGGCGAACGGTGTAGACCCGGAGCCGAATGGGTAGACGCGGAGCTGGACCGGAGGGTCCTCAGTCAGGGGTCAGGGAAGGGGAGAGATGACACGTACGCTCTTGGTCGCTTTCGCCGCGGTCACGACACTCGTCCTGTTCGGGCTGTTCGGTGGCTCGGCGAGCGCTGCCGTACCGCGGTGCGACGAGCCTTACGCCCTCTGCACGGAGCCGGTCGATTCGATCGGCTACGGGGGCGAGTACACGGGCCACGACGAGCCCTCGCTGCTGTTCTACTCGAACACGAACGGATCCGGGAACTCGAATCTCTATCGGCTGACCGTGCCGAGCGACCCGAAGGTGTTGCCGAACCAGAGCGGCACCGCGGGGACCTGGAACTTCCAGCTGCATCCCGCGTTCTGGCTGGGGATGGCGCTCTGCGACAACCAGTCGGCGCCGGAATGGACGCACGACCCGTGCGTTCCCGACAGCGACTCGAACATCTTCGACGGGACGAACGAGGCCGGGGCCGACTACATCGGCAAGCACCCGGGCACCGCGTTCCTCGAACTGCAGTTCTACCCGCCCGGCTGGGCTCCATGGCCGCCCGGGGTCAGCTGCGACGCCAGCAAGTGGTGCGCGGCGATGGCGATCTTCAGCCTGAACCAGGATCAGAACGCTGGCGTCGTGAACAACGCCGACTGCCTGGGCTCTGTCGGCCTCGAGCCGGCCAACTTCGCCTTCATCACGAAGAGCGGCGTCCCGCACGCGCCGCCCGGTCCGCTCGACCTGACGTTCGGCTCGTTCACGCCGAGCGCCGCGACCGACCTGTTCATGAACTCCGGTGACCAGCTCGAGGTGGACATCCACGACGGAGCCGCCGGGCTCACCACGATCGTGCACGACGTCACGACCGGTCAGACAGGCTCCATGACGGCCAGCGCCGCAAACGGTTTCGCGCAGGTTCTGTTCGAGCCGGGCTCCGCCACCTGTCACCAGGCGCGGTACACCTTCCGGCCGATGTACGCAACCTCGAGCGAGCACACGCGCGTCCCCTGGGCCGCGCACTCCTACAACGTTGCCTTCTCGGACGAGATCGGCCATTTCGAGTACTGCAACGTGGTCTCCGCGGAAGGTGGAGAGTGCCTGAGCAACGGCGAGGACAGCCTCGACGGCGACGACGACACATGCTTCAGCGCCGCCTTCTCGACCTTCGTCCCGATCGGAGGCTGCATCGCCACCGACAATGACTTCGACGGCACCTCGTACCAGAGGGTGTGGCCGGGAACGGATTCGAACCGCGGGCAGGACAAGAAGTACCACCCGACCCCGATCACGTTCACGAGCCCGCTCTTCAACGGCTCGCAGAACTACAGCCGCGTCGCCTTCGAGGCCGACCTGCCGCGGATCGAGGCGGCCGACTTCGGCGGCAACTGCAACCGGTTCACGGGAGCGAACTGCGTGAACCCGCCGCCGGGCTCGAACTTCTACCCGATCTACACCACCGGCTCCTCGACGGAGACCCCGGACGCCAACGGACACTGCGTCTGGCAGTTCGGCGGGCCGTTCCTCAAGGGCACGACGAACACGTTCGGCGGGAACTCGGCGGCCGAGTTCGGGCCGCTGTTGTTCAGCTTCTACCCGAACCCGAATCCGGCGATTCGGCTCAGGACGAACAACTTCCGCAACATCTTGAGCTCGAATCCCTGCCCGGCCTAACGACGGTTGGCCGGAACTCACGAGGAGCGCCCTGCGGGGCGCTCCTCGTCATTCAGGGACGAGGGATCACGACGCGCCGGACGTTCGACCAGTCCTGCCTGCACGGTTTCAGCGGAGTGCAGTCGAGCCCGAGGACGATCCCGGACACCTCGACGTAGTAGCGGCCGGGCGTGAGGGTGTGCCGCGTCCGGGTGCGGTATCCGTTCGCCACGCGCGTCGGCCGCAGCGCCTCGTCGAGGCGCACGTTCGCAGTCACGAAGGCGCCGTTCGGCAGGGTGCGCGGACGCGTCGCGACGCGGATGTGGCCGGGGGCCAGCTCGCCGAGCGAGAACACGGCGACGACGTGGCCGCGCTGGACGCCGGCGGTGCGAAGGTAGGGCGTCGGCGAGGCAGCGGAGGCGGCCGTCAGAACGACCGCGCCGAGCGTTGCGAGACAGAGTCGGCTCGCCACTGCGAGGCGGAACCCTAACAAGTGAAGCACAGCTACGCTGGCTTAGCGATGCCCGAAGGCGACTCGCTGCACCGGGCCGCACGCCGGCTCCAGCTGCTCGTAGGGGAGCGGGTCGCGGTCGAGACGCCACATCCTCGTGCGGCTGTCGAGCGGCTGGCCGAGCGCCTCGACGGACGGCGTGTCCTTGGCGTCGAGGCCGTCGGCAAGAACCTGCTGCTGAGCTTCGAGGGCAGGCTCGTGCTCCGTAGCCATCTGCGCATGACCGGCAGATGGCAGGTGCAGCCGGTGGGCGCGCCGCGGCGCGGCAGGCCGTGGCTCGTGCTCCAGGCGCCGATGCACGAGGCCGTCCTCTGGAACGGCCCTGTGCTCGAGCTGACTGCGCGCGCGACGCGTCGGCTCGGCCCGGACATCCTCGCCGAACCGCCCAAGCTCGCGCGTATGGTCGAGAACCTGCGCCGCGAGCATCCGAGCCGCGCGCTCGGCGACGCGCTGCTCGACCAGCGCCTCGTCTCCGGCATCGGCAACCTCTGGAAGGCTGAAGCGCTCTGGCGTGCCCGGCTCTCCCCGTGGTTGCGGCTCGGTGATGCCTCCGGCGAGGAGCTCGAGCAGATCCTCGCCGAGGCGGCGAGCCTGATGCGCCGCTCGCTCGAGAGCGGCCGCGAGGAGCGCACGATCTATCGGCGCGCCGGCCGTCCGTGCCCGCGCTGCAGCGCGCCGATCCGCTCTCGCGGACAGGGCGACGACAACCGCACCGCTTACTGGTGCCCGGGCTGCCAAAGAGGAGAGGAGCCGCCGGGCGCGTAGGGACAGCCGTGGCTGTGCGCGCTCCGCACCTGTACCGCTCGCTTCGCTGCTTCTGCCTGGCCGGGTTCTCGCTCCTGGCGCGGGACGTCGAGGACGGCGAGGAGATCCCGTTCGCCTTCGAGGAGCACGCGGCGCGCGGCCAGGCCTCTCTCTACGAGTACCGGCCCCTCGTGCGCTCCTACGTGGACGCGCGCGCCGAGCGGCTGGGATCGCTCGCCGACGCGAAGCTGGCGCTCGAGGACCTGCGCCGCGAGCCGGCCGCCGCCATCTACGCGGCCGCCCATACGGGCAAAGGAGATGCTTCCCTGCTGCGGACGGTCGTGCTGCCGCTCCTGGCCGACGTCGCCGAGGCGTGCGGCGGGCTCGACTGGAGCGACGAGGCCTTCGACCGGGCCTACGCCGAGCTCGAGCGAACGCTGCTTGGCGAGCGCCGCAGCTACGCGGCCGTCGCGCCGCTCGTAGGCCTCTCGCTCGGCGTGCAGGTCGAGCTGGCGGACGGGCTGCGCGTGCGACTGGCCGCGACCGGCGAGCTCGCCTCGCACTGGCCCGAGGCCTCGGGCCTCCTCCCGGCCGAGTTCGGCCGAGCGCCCGACCGGCTCTGCGTGCTCGAGCTGGAGCGGACACTGGCGCCCAATGTGCCCGAGCCCCCCGATGCCCCCGGCGAGCTCGCGGATGCGGTCAGCGCGCTGCGCCTGGCGACCGCGGCGCCGATTGCGGCCGGGCCGGTGCTCTTCGAGAGGCTCGACTGGCGGCCGCTCGCGGTTCGTCCGGTGCTGCCGATCGCGGCCACTGAACCGCCCGGGGAGCCAACGCGGCTCGACGCCTTCCGAGCGCGGCTGGCCTCCGACCTGCTCGTCCGTCTCGGCCGCGCCGAGGACGACCCGGAGCTCGCCGAGGCGCTCGATCGCTGGGAGCTTTCGCTCTTCGCAGACGAGCCGTTTCGCTCGGAGCAGCTCCGCGAGGCGCTCGCCGCCCTGCTCGGCGGGTCGGACGGGCTCTGGGCTGGGGCGGTCCGAGCGGCGGTGCTGCTCGGTGAGACCGGGCTCGACCGGGCACAGCAGCTCGACCGGCTGGGAGCCCTCGCCCGTGGCGAGCCGGCTGGCCGTTCCGCTGCAGACGCGGTCCGCAAGGCAATCGTGGAGGCGCTGGCCCACGGCGACCGCGCTGCGCTCGTGCGCTCGCTCGACGACGCGCTGATCGGCGTGCGCCCGCGACCTGCGGGCTACTTCGCGGCGCTCGCTTCCTAGTACTCGGCTCCTAGATGCTCGGCTCGCCCGCGGGCGCCGGCAGCACAGTCTTACCGGGACAGGGTGTCGCGTCCGAGAGCCGAATCGCGAGAGTGCCTCGCCCGCGCTCGAGTTGCAGGTAGCCGTCGTGGATCCGCGCCGGCAGGCACGCCTCTTCGCGCCCGGAGCGCCCGATTCTGAAGAGGTCGACGAGGTCGTCCCGATCGACCTCCGCATCCGCCTCCTGCCCTGGTTCGAGCTTCCGATGCAGCCAGCTCGATGCGCAACCAGCATCGGAGCAGCCGCGGACCGTTGCCGTCTGCGGCGTGTCGTTGACGAGCCGAACCGTCACGGTCTTCGTGTCCGATTCGAAAAACCAGGGCAGGACGAAGATCGCCGACAGGAGCGCGATTCCAAGCACTACGCCGAGGCCGATTGCGAACTTCACGCCGCCCGTCAGGAATAGCCGGGTGTGCTCGTCCGGCGCCAGGAGATCGGGATAGGGGTCGCTCCACGACTCGCGGCGCTCCTGCGACTGCCGCCGGCTCTCCTGCCGGAGGTTCTGCTTCACGGCGTAGGCAAGGTTCTCCCGCTCGACGCGGGCGCGATCGTCCGCCTTGTCGACGAGCTCGGCCATGCGGAGCACGTGGTCGAGCCCTTCGGGATCGCGCCGCTTGACGTAGCCGCGGCGAGCCCGATCAAGGCTCTTGAGGGCGGCGAGCCAGTCGCCGCGGTCGATGGCCGCCCGGGCCTCGCCGAGCTCGCGATCGGGATTCGGAGCCAAGGCGGGGAGGAACCGTACCGCCTTCGACACGATCGGACACACACGCGCGCGGAAGTCATGACTAGCGTCGAGGCATGGATGAGGCGCGTGCGGTCTTGCGGCGACTCGGGCGGATCGAGGCGCTCGAGCGCGAGGGCGCTCCTCCTCGCTCCTTGCTCGCGGAGGTGCACGCGCTGCTCGAGGAGGCGGAGGCCTGGGTCGCCACGGAGCGGAGCGGGGTGGACGAGGCGGAGACTGCGCTGGCGCGTTGCCGGGACGCCGTGGCCGCACCGGCGGTGCTGCCGTGATGCGGCTCGCGGCGGGCATGATGCAGCGTGTCCTCGTTCGTCTCGCGGTACCGGGACGGCGTCCGCGCCGCGCTGGCGGTCGCAGCGACGGTCTGGTTCTTCGGCGCCTCGTTCGGGCTCGTCGCACGGGCAGCGGGAATGGGCACGCTCGCGCCCCTCGTGATGTCGGCCACGACGTTTGCCGGCTCGGCCCAATTCGCCGTCAGCTCGATCCTGGGCGCGGGAGGCGGGGCGGCGGCGGCGATCGCGGCCGCAGTGCTGCTGAACGCGCGCTACGCACCGATCTCGATCTCGGTAGCGCCCCTCTTCCACGGGGGCCTCCTGCGGCGCCTCCTCGAGTCACAACTGATCGTGGACGAGTCCTGGGCGCTGGCGAGCCGCGGAGGTGGCCGCTTCGACAGGCGCATCCTGCTCGGGGCCGGGCTCCTGCTCTACGTCTCGTGGGTCAGCGGGACGGCGGTAGGAGTCCTTGCCGGGGACGCGCTCGGCGACCCGAAGGACCTCGGCCTCGACGGCGCGTTCCCAGCGCTGTTCCTGGCGCTGCTCGCACCGCAACTGCGGACGACTCGCGCGGCCCTGGCTGCGGCGGGGGGCGCGGCGATTGCGCTCGCCCTGATCCCGGTGACACCCGCGGGTACGCCGATCGTCGTTGCCAGCGCAGCGTGTCTGCTCGGGTTGCGGAGGAAGCCGTGAGCACGGTCTGGGTGGTCGTGCTCGTGGTCGGCCTTGCCACGGTCGGGTTCAAGGCGACCGGGCCGGTGCTCCTGGGCGACCGAAGCCTCCCGCCGGCGCTCGCGGAGGTGGTCGCGTTGCTCGCCCCGGTCCTGCTTGCCGCACTGGTGGTGACGCAGACCGTCGGCGGCGACAATGAGCTCGTCTTCGATGCCAGGCTCGCCGGAGTCGGCGCCGGCGCCGTCGCGATCGCCGCGCGAGCGCCTCTGCCCGCGGTCGTGGTCGTCGCGGCCGCGACGACGGCTCTCACGCGCCTGTTGATCTAGCGGGTCGTCCTACGGCGCTCGTACATTCCGTAGGCGAAGCCAGGCCCAAGGCGGGAGCGCGCAAAATCGAGCGTTTTTGCGCAGAGGTATAGCTAGCATGAGAGCGAAGAAAGGGACTCGATGGGGCTTGCACGCCTGCTTCCGCGACCGGGAATCCGGACTGAGACGGCCAAAGGAGCGCCGATGGGCCGCGTGATTTCTTTCGCCAATCAAAAGGGCGGCGTAGCCAAGACGACCACGACGCTCAACCTCGGCGTCGCACTCTCGGAGAAGGGGTTGCAGGTCCTGCTCGTCGACCTCGATCCGCAGGGCAACCTGACCATGAGCCAGGGCCTCAATCCGGACTCGATCGAGCGCTCGATGTTCGACGTGCTCGTCCATCGCCTGCCGATCGGCGAAGTGATCCACCACACCGAAGTCGACCTGGCGGTTTCGTCGATCGATCTCGCCGGTGCCGAGCTTGCGCTCTCGAGCATGATCGGGCGCGAGCGTGCGCTGGAAAAGGCGATCGTTCCGGTCAAGGACAACTACGACTACGTCCTGATCGACACCCCTCCCTCCCTGGGCCTGCTCACGATCAACGCGCTCGTGGCCTCGAACGGCGTGATCGTCCCGGTCCAGTGCGAGTACCTCTCGCTGCGCGGGCTCGTCCAGCTCGAGAACACACTGTCGATGATCCGCGAGAACCTGAATCCGAGCGTCGGCATCGAGGGGATCCTCCCGACGATGTACGACAGCCGCACGCTGCACTCGCGCGAGGCGGTCGAGATCCTTCAGGAGAACTTCGGCGAGCTTGTTTTCGACACGAAGATCCGCAAGACCGTTCGCTATGCAGAGGCTCCGGTCAAGGGAACCTCCGTGCTCAAATACGACCCGAGCGGCAACGCCGCGGAGGCTTATCGCGACCTCGCGAAGGAGGTGCTGCATGGCGCGCAGGCGCGCGAGCATGCGTGAGGGCCCGCTGGCAGAGCTGTTCCGGGCGACCGAGGCGGCACAGCGACAGGCCGAGAAGGAAGGCAAGACCGACGAGCCCGAGGCCGCGGTCGAGGAGCCAAAGGCCGCGCCGCCGGTCGAGCCGCCTGAACAGACGGTCGAGCATGTCCCCGAGTGGCAGGAGGAGGCCGCGCCGACCCCGCCGGCGCCGCCGTCGGAGCCAGTTCGCCTGCCGGAGCGCGCGCCGGAGCCCGAGCGCGAGCGCCCGCGGCCGAAGCTCGAGCCGCTCCCCGAGCCGCCGCCGCGGCTGCACCGCGTGCCCGAGCCGGGCGCCTACATCGCGGTGATCCGCGTCGTCGGCGTCGGCGGCGCAGGCCTGAACGCGGTCAACCGGATGATCGACGCCGACATCTCGCAGGTCGAGTTCGTGGCAGTCAACACCGACATCCAGCAGCTCCAGACGAGCGACGCGCCGGTCAAGATCCACATTGGGCGCGAGCTCACGGAGGGACTCGGCTCCGGTGCCGACCCCGACCTCGGCCGCCGCGCGGCAGAGGAGTCCTACGACCAGATCAAGCGCGCTCTGCGTGGTTCGGACATGGTCTTCGTGACCGCCGGTGAGGGCGGCGGCACCGGCTCCGGCGCCGCGCCGGTCGTGGCACGGATCGCGAAGGAGCTCGGCGCCCTGACAGTCGGGATCGTCACCACCCCGTTCACGTTCGAGGGAACGCGCCGCCAGAAGCAGGCGACCGATGGCGTCGACATGCTGCGCACCAACTGCGACACGGTGATCGTCGTGCCGAACGAGAAGCTGCTCGAGGTGCTCGATCGTGAGACCTCGATGCTGGACGCGTTCCGGATTGCAGACGACGTCCTGCGCCAGGGGGTCCAGGGCATCTGCGACCTGATCACCCTTCCCGGCCTGATCAACCTGGACTTCGCCGACGTGCGCACGATCATGAAGGACGCCGGCACCGCGCTGATGGGGATCGGCTTCTCCGCCAGCGGGGAGAACCGCGCCCGCGACGCGGCCGAGCGCGCGCTGCGCTCACCGCTGATCGAGACCGATGTCGGCGGTGCGAAGGGCATCCTGCTCTCGATCGCCGGCGGTGACGACCTCTCGCTCTACGAGGTCAACGAGGCCGCCGAGGTGGTGCGAGGGGCGGCGACCGACGACACGAACATCATCTTCGGCGCCACGATCGACGACCGCCTCACCGGCCAGGTCTGGGTGACCGTGGTCGCGACCGGCTTCGGCTCGCGCGGTGCCCAGCGCCGGATCACGATGCGCGCCGAGGCACCCGCGAACGATGCGGGATCGCTCGAGCCGCCGAGCTTCTTGCAGAGCTAGCCGGACTCCTAGTCCAAATCGCACACCTGCGAGCGCTGGCCGACCACGGCCGCGGCAAGCGCTCGGGCGGGATGCACCTTGAAGGCGAGCTCGAACCGCCCGGGCTGCGGCGTCGCGATCGTGGTCATGCCGTCCTCACGACGGATCAGGCAGGCGCCCTGGGCGTTCCAGTACGGCGAGTAGCGAACGGCGAGCCGATATCGGCCCGCGCGCGGTAGCTCGACCACAATTCGGGTCCCGGTCAGCCGAAGCACGCGGGCGGGAGCGGGGCCGGTCACGATCGGCCTCGGCTGGGGCACCGCGAGGACGGTGAGGTTCTTGGTTCGCAGCACCGGGCGCAACCCGGAGTGGCCGCTGCGCAGGAGGGCCGCCTCGTCGCGGGCGCTGTAATCCGTCGGGGCCGTGGTGAGCACCACGTAGCGCACGCCAAGCCCGCGGAGCCACGCCAGGTATGCGGCCGGGGCCAGTTCGTCGTAGAGCACCTCGTTTTGAGGGAAGTCGCTCTGGCGATAGTCGCCGCGGGCGAGCGGGATCTCAGCCTCCGCGAGGTAGACGGCCGCCCAGTGGCCGGTGGTGTCCACGGCCTCGACCCGGTACGAGGGCTGGAGATGCGCGCGCAGGAAGCCAATTGCTGGCGCCCAGTACGCCGGGCTCGCTGCCGGGTCGCCGCGGCCCTTGAGAAAACTGCCGGCGATCGGGCTCGCGTTCCAGGCGACGGCGAGGCAGAGGGCTCCGAGGCAGACCGGCAGGGGCCGCCAGCGCCGTAACGAGAGCATCAGCACCGCCAGCGGCACCGCCGCATAGCGGAGGCGGGCGACGTTCTCGCCGATCGCCGACGGGATCAGGAAACAGGCCAGGCAGGCGACGAGGTAGACGACGAAGACCCAGCGCAGCGACCTCGCGCGCTCGACGCGCCAGGTGAGAGCGGCTCCAAGCACGCAGAAGGTGAGCACCGCAGCCAGCTCCTGCCACGAGAACGGGTAGCGCCCGGGGTCGGGGAACGTGCGCGAGACCAGCACCTCGAGTGCGCCGAAGCCCCCGATCGTCACTGCCGGGCCGAGCAACGCGCGCCGGTCGTCCCACCGCGCGATCCCGAAGCCGGCGAGCAGCAGCGTCAGCAGCAGGAAGGCGAGCGGGCTCGCCGCGATGGTGAGTGCGGCCAGCAGGGCGAAGCGGCCGTGCCTGCGAGCCTGGAGCGACCACAACGCGAGCAGCGCGAGGGCGGCACCGAGCGCGAACGGGAACGCCGCCGAGAAGACGACTCCCGCCCAGACGACCGCGAAGGTGCGGCTCGACCAGCGCGTGGTCGGCCCCCACTCGCGCCAGAGCACCACGGCGAAGGCGAGCGCCGCGGTCGAGACGGTCGCGACTGCGAGCAACCGGATCCCGAGCAGCGCAGCCAGCGGGTAGTAGAGGACGCTGTAGGTGACGAAGCTGTAGCGGCCCGCGTACCAGAAGTTGTTCCAGAGCGCGAAGCCGTGATCGAGGAAGAGCGTCCGCTGGTAGGCGTGCGCTGCGAGGTCGGCTCCGGGGGGCCCGAGCCAGACGAGAACGGCGGCGATGGCCCCCGCCGCGGCGGCGGAAAGGGTGGCCTCGCGAACGAGGGGACTGGCCTTGGTCACGGCGGCCAGGGGAGGATACTCCTGCGAGCCGAGTAGCCTTCCCGCATGCGAGGCGCGGTCGCAGCAGGCCATCGGCTCACCGCGGAGGCGGGCGCTCAGGTGCTCGCGGAGGGCGGCAACGCCGTGGACGCCTGCATCGCCGCCGCTTTCGTCTCGTGGATCGCGGAGAGCCCGCTCACCGGGCCCGGGGCGGGTGGATTCATGCTCGTCCACCTTGCGGCCGACAACTCGAGCCGGGTGCTCGACCACTTCGTCACCGTCCCGGGCCTGGGTCTGCGGCGGCGAGGGCAGACGGAAATGGACTCGGTGGACGTGGACTTCACGTCCGAGTCGTCGCAGATCTTCCGGATCGGCGCCGCCTCATGTGCGGTGCCGGGCGCGGTCGCCGGGCTCGGGGAGGCGCACCGGCGGTTCGCCTCGCTTCCCTGGCGCGTCCTGCTCGAGCCGGCGATCGAGCTCGCCCGCAGGGGAGTCGTGCTGACGAAGCCACAGGCCTACCTGCACGCGATCCTCGACCTGATCCTGCGCCACACCGACGAGGGAAAATCGATCTACGGCCGCAACGGCAACCGGCTCGTCGCCGGCGACCGGCTCGTGATGGCCGACCTCGCGCAGACGCTCGAGCGGCTGGCGGAGAATGGCCCGGAGGAGTTCTACCGCGGTGAGCTCGGACGGGCTCTCTCCCGTCACCTGCGCGAGCTGGGCGGCGAGATCACGCGCCGCGACCTCGCGGAGTACCGCGTGATCAGGCGCAGGCCGGTTCAGGTGAGCTTCCTCGGGCACGAGTTTGAGTCGAACCCGCCGCCCTCGACCAGCGGCGTCCTGATCGGCCTCGGCGTGAGCCTGCTCGACCGGCTCGACGGCCCGGCCGGCCCGCCCGGGAGCGCCGAGGCGCTGTCACAGCTCGTCGAGCTCATGCGCGAGCAGGAGGCGGCCCGCGGGGTGCCCTTCACGCGTGAGCTGTACCGGGGCGGCCTGGCGCGGCGGCTCTTCGACGAGCGCGAGCTTCGCGCAACTGCACGACGCCTGCGGCGGCGGCTGCCCGAGGCGCAGCGGGGGACGACTCATATCTCCGTCGTGGACGGTCGCGGGAACGCGGCCTCGCTCACCGCCTCGACCGGCTCCGGCTCCGGCGTGATCGTGCCGGGCACCGGGATCCAGCTGAACAACATGCTCGGCGAGTTCGACCTGGCCGCGACGGGCGGGATCCCGCGGCCGGGCGTGCGCTTCACGAGCGGGATGGCGCCGTCGATCGTGCTGCGGGACCTGCGGCCGCGGCTCGTCGTCGGCAGCGCCGGCTCGCTGCGCCTGCGCGGCGCGATCTTCCAGGTGGTCGTCAACGTGGTCGGACACGGCGTCGGCGTCGAGGAGGCGATCGGGCGGCCGCGCATCCACGTTGACGAGACACACGTGCACTGCGAGGGCGGGCACGATCCCGCCGAGCTCGACCGGCTCGAGTCTTGGGGTTACGAGCTCGCCCGCTGGCGCCGCCGCAACCTCTTCTTCGGCGGCGTCAGTGGGGTCGAGTTTCGCGAGGACGGCATGCTCGCCGCCGCCGGCGACCCCCGCCGGGGTGGTCACGGCGTCGTGATCGAGTGAGCGAGTTCGAGATCCGGCGCGCCGTTCCCGCCGACGCCGCCGGGCTGGTCGCGCTCGCGCAGGAGGTCGGCGGCGAGCCGGAGGGCTGGCTGATCTCCATGGACGAGTGGCGCAGCGCCGCCGACGAGCGCCGCTACCTTCGCGCGACGCGCCGCACGCCGCACGCCGCGGTCTTCGTGGCCCAGGCGCCGGAAGGCCTCGTGGGAAGGCTCTCGGTCGCCCGCGACCCGCATCCGGCGAGCTTTCACGTCGCCGACCTCGGCCTGATGGTCGCAGCCAGCCACCGCCGTCACGGGATCGGCCGGGCGCTGCTCGAGGCCGCCGAGAACTGGGCGCGCGAGGTCGGGGTGACGAAGCTCGAGCTGCACGTCTTCCCGCACAACGAGCCCGCGCGTGCGCTTTACGAGGACTTCGGCTTCGTCCAGGAGGGCTACCGGCGAGGGCACTACCGCCGCGGCGGCGAGCTAGTGGACGCCGTCCTGATGGCCCACCAGGTGAGACCTACACTGGCGCGATGAGCGGCCTCGTCCACCACTACGGGCTGATCGCCCTCTTCCTGATCGTCATGCTCGAGTCCGGAGGCGTGCCGCTCCCGGGAGAGACGGCGCTCGTCGGGGCGGGGGTGTTCGCCTCCCAGGGCGAGCTGAACATCGTCGCGGTGGTCGCCGTCGCGGCCGCCGCCGCGATCGTCGGCGACAACATCGGCTACTGGATCGGGCGCACCGGCGGGCGCAGGCTGCTCGAGCGCTGGAAGTTCGTCAGCCGCTGGTCCGAACGCGTCCTTCCCTGGGCGGAAGGCTTCTTCGAGCGGCACGGCCCGAAGACGATCTTCATCGGGCGCTTCTTCTCGATCCTGCGCGTGACCGCGGCCTGGATGGCGGGCGTCGCCCACATGCCGTGGTGGAAGTTCTTCGGCTGGAATGCAGCCGGGGGCATCTGCTGGGCGGCGCTCGTCGGCCTGGTCGCCTACTTCCTCGGGCAGGCGGCCGCGGATGCGATCAGTCGCTACGGCCTGATCGGCGGAGTGGCGCTCGTCGCGCTCGTGGTGGTCGCCTTGGTCGCTTTCCATTTCTGGAAGAAGCGATTGCTGCGCGCCGAGGCCGAATCGTCGTGAGGCGCGGGTTGGTCGTGCTCGCGGCGGCGCTGACGGCTGCGGCGCTCCCCGGGGCGCAGGCGTCGCCGCGCCCGATCCCCTCTTTCGACCATGTGATCGTGATCGTGCTCGAGAACAAGGCGCGGAGCTCCATCCTAGGGAGCCGAGACGCCCCGAACTTCAACGCGCTCGCTTCCCGCAACGCGGTGCTGGCCGGGTACCGCGGCGTGACGCATCCGAGCCTGCCGAACTACCTCGTGCTCGTCTCCGGCTCGACGCAGGGGATCACGGGCGGCTGCACGAGCTGCACGGTCGCCGGCCGCAGCCTCGCCGACACGCTCGAGGCGAACGGCCGCAGCTGGAAGGCCTACGCGGAGGGCCTGCCGCGCGCGGGGTGGACCGGCGCTGCCTCCGGCCGCTACGTCAAGCGTCATGTCCCGTTCCTCTACTTCCGCCGCGTGCTCTCACGTCCGGCACGGGTGCGGAATGTCGTGCCGCTGTCGGGGCTCTCGCGCGACCTCGCCGCCCGCCGCTTGCCGGACTTCGCGCTCGTGGTCCCCAACATGTGCCACGACATGCACGATTGCCGGGTCTCGACCGGGGACGCCTGGCTGGCGCGCTTCCTCCAGCCGCTGCTGCGGAGCCGGCAGCTCGCAGACAGCGCGATCTTCGTCGTCTTCGACGAGTCCGATTCCGCCGACCCGGGCGTTGCGGCGCTCGCGCTCGGGCCCCTCGTGCGACCAGGCTCGGCCTTCCGGCCGACGATGTCGCACTACGGCCTGCTGCGGACGATCGAGGACGCCTGGGGGCTGCCGCGGCTCGGGCGCTCGGCGCGCGTCGGGCCGGTCACCGGCATCTGGCGCTGAAAGGGCCTCCCCCAAAAGAGGGATACGCGGCTCGGCCTTGAAATTTTCGCTTCGTGGCGATGCTGTCGATGCTCAGCCGGGCGATCGAGGCCCGTGACCCGTACACCCGGGGCCACTCGACGCGCGTGACCGCGTTGGCCGAGGCCGTGGCGCGCCGGCTCGGCTGGAGCGAGGACCGGCTCGCGTCGCTGCGGCTCGGCGGGCCGCTGCACGACATCGGCAAGCTGGCGGTCTCAGACGAGGTGCTCTGCAAGGTGGGCGGGCTCGACGCCCGCGAGCTGGCGCAGATCCGAGAGCATCCGAAGATCGGCGCGAAGCTGCTGCTGCGCATCACAGTGCTGCGCGAGGCCATCCCGTACGTGCTCTACCACCACGAGCGCTGGGACGGGACCGGTTACCCGTCCGGCAAGTCGGGCGAGGAGATTCCGGTCGAGGCGCGCGTGCTGGCGATCGCGGACGCGTTCGACGCGATGACGAGCGACCGGCCCTATCGGCGCGCGCTCACCCGCGAGGAGGCCCTTGCGGAGGTCGAGCGCTGCGCCGGGACGCAGTTCGATCCCGAGATCGCCCGCGTCTTCCTCGAGGTCTTCGGCGAGACCGCAGACGAGCTTCCCGCGGCTGCCGTTTCCTAGGCGGGCTTAGACCGCGAGCTTCGAGCGTGTCCGGCGGATGACCTCGTCGGTGAACTCACTCGTTCCCGCGTGCCCACCGAGGTCGGCGGTGCGTACACCCTTGCCGACGGCGTCGAGGCAGGCCTCACGGATCGCGCGCGCTGCCTGCTGAGCCCCCTCGCCCGCATAGGCGAGCACCGCTGCGCCGGCGAGGATCATCGCCATCGGGTTCGCCACGTCCTTCCCCTGGAGGGACGGGGCGGTCCCGTGCGCGGCCTCCGCGAGCACGACTCGGGGCACGTAGTCGTCGCCGAAGCCGACGAGCAGCGATTCCGAGCCGGCGATCGAGCCGAACAGGGGCAGGACGAGGTCGGAGAGGATGTCGCCGTCGCGGTTCAGCGCGGGGATCACGAGCGGGTCGCCGCTCGAGGCGATCAGCAGCGCGAAGGTAGCGTCGATCAGCTGCGGCTCGTACCGCACTTCGGGATGCCGGCGCGCGGCGGCGTCCATCTCCTCCTTGAGCATCCCCTCGTAGACGGGGCTGACCGTGTACTTCGGTCCGCCGAAGACCTTCGCGCCGGTCTCTTCGGCCAGCCTGAAGGCGAACTCGGCAACCGAATGACAGATGCGCCGTTCGATCCGCTCCGTCCGGAACGCGGCTTCGTCCTCGCCTTCGCCCTCGCGCCATTCCTCGGCCCCGTAGGCGTCGCCGACGGCCATGCGGACAACGGAGATCGGCGCGTGCACGCCGCCGAAAGGGGCGATCCCGGGGATTCGCCGACCCGTTCGAACGATCACGCGGCCGCCGATCTCCTCGCGCAGGATCCGGTTCGGCGAGCCGACGTCGCCGGCGCTCTCGGGCGTGATCGTCGCCGCCTTCAAGCCGAGCCCCGCCTCGCAGATCGCGGCCGCGGCCTCGTGCACGATCGCGTTACCGGTCGCGCGGCGCGACTCGAGCGAGAGGTCGAAACGCGGGAAGCGCAGCTCGAGACCGATCACGTCGGACGCGAGCACCCGCAGCGCTTGCTCGAGCAGCTCCTGTCCGGTCTCGTCACCCTTCAGAACGACGATCGTCGTTCCTGCCATCGGCGCTCCTTCGTGGATTAGCACCGCGCCCCCGCGGCTAACGCCGGAAACTCTATGGCCAGGAGAGGAGGACGAAGCGCCTCGGCTCACCCCGGAGCTTCCACTACGAGGACGCGCGCGGGCGGCGCATACCTTGGGGCGGGACCCTGCTCGCCGCCGGTCGCCCTCGGCGAGCGAGGCGCGCCCGAGGCTGAGGCGGAGTAAAAACGCGTCCTCGCCGCGGTCATGCGAACGGTCGGCGAGCAGCTTGGAAACACGCGTACGGTTGCGCGCGCTTCGTACGTCAGCCCCGCGGTGGTCGAGCGGTATCTCGACGGACGAACGATCGACGATTTTCGCCCGCGGCATTTAAGGGTTGTCAGCGCACGGGATTTGGGCCTCGATCTGGAGGAACAAGCCCTGCTAGGCCCTGTCGCGCTCCTGGTGAATTCGCCGTGCGCGCGAGGCGGCGTAGATTCCACGCCCTTTCGGATAGGCTGAGCGCAATCTCCGAGAGAAAGAGGAGGACAACTTGGCACGCAAGACTGTGCTCGTCTGCGACAGCTGCGGCAAGGAAGTCAGCGAAGGAAAGGGCGCGACCTTGCGCATGAACTTCTCCGATGCCCGGCGCGGCTCCAAGCAGGCCGATCTCTGCGACACCTGTGCCGGGGAGATGCCCGGCAACGTGGTCGCCCGGCGCGGCCGGCGGCCGAAGTCCGCAACGGCCTAGCGAGATCCAGGGGGCGGGGGAAGCCCGCTCGTTCTTTTTCGCGGGGCCTAAACCGTCGTGCCCCAGGGCTAGGATGGGCCGGTGCCTCTAAGCCTGCTCGCAGGGCCTGCGAACGCGGGGAAGGTCGCGCTCCTGCTCGAGCGCTATCTCGGCGCGCTCGAATCCGATCCGATCCTGATCGTGCCCAACCGGCCGGACGTCGACCGCGCCGAGCGCGAGCTGCTCGCTCGGACGGGCGCGCTCGTCGGCGGCTCGATCGGCACCTTCGACGACCTCTTCGAGCGGATCGCCAGAGGCAACGGCGCGCATCGCCCGGTGGTCACCGAGGCCCAACGCACGCTCCTCCTGCGGCGTGTCGTCGCACGTCATGCAGGGGCGCAGAACGGGATGCGCTCCGCGCGCTTCGGCGGCTTCGCCGATGCTCTCGGGGCAACCCTGGCCGAGCTCGAGTCCGCACTGCTCGAGCCGGGTGAGCTCGAGGGCGAGCTCGCCGAGCTCTTCACGGCGTATCGCGAGGAGCTCGACCGGCTCGGCCTCTGGGACCGCGAGCTCGAGCGCCGTTATGCCGCCGAGCGGGTGGGCGGCGATCTCGCTGCCTGGAGCCCGAGGCCGGTCTATGCGTACGGCTTCGAGGACCTCACCGGCGCAGAGTGGGCGCTGCTCGAGGCGCTTGCCGCCCGCGCGGAGGTGACCGTGTCGCTGCCCTACGAGCCCGGCCGCGACGCCTTCGCCTCGCTCTCGCGCACCTCCGACGACCTGAACGCCCTCGCGACCGACCGCGAAGAGCTGCCGCCGAACCCCGGCGCCCGGGCGGCGCCGCTCGCGCACGTCGAGCGTGCCCTCTTTTGTGATTCTGGGGCGCGTAGCGCACCCCCGGAGCTCGACGGCTCGATCCGCTTCCTCGAGGGCGCGGGCCTGCGCGGCACCCTGGAGCTCGTCGCGGAGGAAATCCTCGCCTTGCTGCGCTCGGGCATGGAGGCCGGCGAGATCGCGATCGTCTGCCCCTCGCTCGATCGCTGGCGCGCACCGCTCGACACGGCCTTCGCGACCCTCGGAGTCCCCTATGCGCTCGAGGGCCGCCTGCGCCTCGGCCAGACGCCGTTCGGGCAAGCGCTGCTCGCGCTGTTGCGCTACGCCTGGCTGGACGGCGAGCGGCGCGATCTGTTCGCCTTCCTGCGCTCGCCGTACTCGGGGCTCTCTCGCGCGCACGTGGACTTCCTCGAAGGGCGCCTGCGCGGACGAGGGGTCACCGCCGCCGCGCGGGTCGAGGAGGAGGTCGGCAAGCTCCGGGGCCAGCCGCTGCCGCAGCTCGACGCGGTCCGCGCCGCCGCCGATCCTCTCGCGGCGGTCAAGGATCTCGCCCGCGCGATGGCGCGCGCGGCTCACGGGCTCGAGGCGCCGCCGACCGGCGAGGCCGCGCGGCTCGACCTGCGGGCCCACGAGCGGGTGGCGAGGCTCGTTGCCGAGCTCGAAGGCTGGCGCGACCTCGGAGGCGAGGCGACCCGTGAGGAGGCGGTCGGGCTGCTCGAGGAGGCACCGGTTCGACTCGCCGGCGCGGGCGAAGCCGGCCGTGTGGCGGTGCTCGACCTGCTGCGTGCCCGGACCCGCCGGATCGAGGTCGTCTTCGTGCTCGGCCTGGAGGAAGGGCGGCTGCCGCGCCGTGCGCACAGCTCGCCGTTCCTCGACGAGGATCAGAAGGCCGAGCTCGAGAACTCGTCCCGAGCAGGCCGATTGCTCCGGACCGACCCGGTCTCGCGCGACCGCTACCTGTTCTACACGGCCTGCACGCGACCGACGCGGCGACTTTATCTCGTCCGCGAGGCGGCGAGCGACGAGGGCTCCCCGCGCGAGCCGAGCCCGTTCTGGGACGAAGCGCGCGGGCTCTTCGCCCCCGACGAGGCCGAGCGCTGGACGCGCCGGCGGCCACTGGCGGCGCTGACCTGGCAGCTCGAAGCCGCCCCGAGCGAGCGCGAGCGCCTGCGCGCCCTCGCGGCCCTTGCGTCCTCGGAACGCCGGCCCGCGACGGCGCTCGCGCGCGCGAACGGCTGGGAGCGGCGGCTCGAGCGGGCACTTGGCGCGTTCGACCGCCCGACCCGCTTGAGGCACCCGGCGGTGCTCGAGGAGCTGCGCCAGAAGGCGAGCTTCTCCGTCACCGACCTCGAGCGCTTCGCCGACTGCTCCTCGATGTGGCTCTTCGAGCGCGTCGTCTCGCCCCGCAGCATCGACGCCGAGGTCGACGCGCGGCTACGTGGCACCGTCGCCCACCAGGCGCTCTTCTCGTTCTTCAAGGGCCTGCCGAAACGCACCGGCGCGGAGCGCGTCCAGCCGGAGAACCTCGACGACGCATTGGCCCTCCTGCGCGAATGCCTGGCCGATGCCGTCCGGGCGCACGTGCGGGTCGACGTGCCCGAGCTGGAGCGCAACGAGCTCGAGCAGGGTCTCGCGCGTGACCTCGAAGAGCTCGTGCGCCGCGAGGCGGAATCCGAGTCGCCGCTCGTCCCGAGCCGGTTCGAAGTCTCGTTCGGCTCGGAGCGCTCGGCTCCGGAGCTCCAGCGGGGGCTCGAGCTGGGCGGCTTCACCGTCTCCGGCAAGATCGACCGGATCGACCGCGACCCGTTCGGTGCGCGAGGCATCGTGGTCGACTACAAGTCGGGCAGGACGGCGCATTCGGCGGCGGAAATCGAGCGGGCCCAGCTCCTGCAGATCCCGCTCTACATGCTCGTCCTGCGCGACCTGGTCGGGATCGAGCCGCTCGGCGGCGTCTACCGCGCGCTCGCGGGTGACGGCAAGGCGCGCGGCCTCCTGCGGGCCGACCTGCGCGAGGACGGTGCGCCCGGCTTCCAGAAGAACGATTACCTCGGCGAGGACGCGTTCTGGGGCCAGGTCGAGCAGGCGCAGGAGCGGGCTCGCACGGCCGTCGCCCGGATCCGTGAGGGCGACGTCAGGCACGACCCGAAGGGCGGCTTTCCGTGCCCGACGTGGTGCAGCCTCTGGACGATGTGCCGGGTGAAGCGGTCGTGAGCGCGGTCGAGGCGCCCAACCTCGAGCAGCTTCGGGCGATCGAGGAGCCCGGCGTCGTCTTCGTCTCGGCCGGCGCGGGCACCGGCAAGACGACGGTCATCGTCGAGCGGTTCTGCCGCGCCGTCTGCGAACGCGGGCTCGACGTCGACTCGATCCTCGTGATCACCTACACGGAGCGCGCCGCCGGCGAGCTGCGAGGCCGCATCCGCCGCCGCCTGCGCGAGCTCGAGCGCCACGACCTCGTGCGCGACCTCGACGCGGCCTGGATCTCGACGATCCACGGCTTCTGCCACCGGCTCCTGAAGGCGCACCCGTTCGCGGCCGGGATCGATCCGCGCTTCCGCGTCGTCGATGACAGCCAGGGGCGGGTACTGCGAGGAGAGGCCTTTCGCGACGCCCTGGAGAAGTTCTGCGGGGACGGCAACGAGGAGCGGCTGGGGCTGCTCACCTCCTACGGGGGGCGGCGGTTGCGACGGATGCTCACGGGCGTCCACGAGACGCTGCGCTCCTCGGGGCTCGACCTGCAGCTGGAGGCGCCGGGAGACCCCCGGCTCGGGGCGCGGATCGAGGAGCTTCGCGCTGCCGCCGGCGAGCTCCAGAGCGAGCAGGCGGCGGCGGCACTGAGGCTGCTGGAGCCCCCGCCGGGGGCGGAGAGCCTGCTCGACCTCTCCGAGCTCGGTGACGGGAGCGAGCTCGCCGAGGGCTACGAGGAGGCGCGCCACGCCGTCGAGCAGGCAGCGCTCGAGGCGCTCGCCGCCCGCGACCGCGAGCAGCTGCAGGAGCTCCTGCTCACCTACGACCGCGCCTACCGGGCCGCGAAGGACCGCGAGTCGGCGCTGGACTTCGAGGACCTTCAGCTGCTCGCGCGCGAGCTCCTGCGTGAGAACGACGAGATCCGCGAGCGCGAGAGCTGGCGCTTCCGCTCGATCATGGTGGACGAGTTCCAGGACACGAACCGCCTCCAGTGCGAGCTGGTCGATCTCCTCACGGGTTCCTGGGGCGCCGCTGGCGTTGCGGGGCCGGAGGGCACAGTGCCTCGGGGCACGGGCCCGGAGAGAGCCGACGCCGGCCAGGGGCGCGTGGGCGAGCTCTTCTTCGTGGGGGACGAATTCCAGTCGATCTATCGCTTCCGGCACGCGGACGTCGAGGTCTTCCGCGAGCGGCGCGAGCAGGTTGCCGGGGTGCTGGCGCTGACGCAGAACTACCGCTCGCGGCCCGAGGTGCTCGACGTGATTAACCACCTCTTCGCGGCCGACTTCGGCGAGACCTTCCAACCGCTCGACGCCGCGGGCCGTTTTGTCGACCCGGCCTTCGGGCCCGCGGTGGAGCTGCTCGTCACCGACAAGGCAAGCTACGCGGAAACGGGCAGACACTGGCGCCAGGCCGAGGCGCGGCACATCGCCGGGCGCGTGCGCGACCTCGTCGACGGGGGCGAGGCCGCTCCGGGCGAGATCGTGCTCCTGTTCGCCGCCGGCACCGATGCGCGGCTCTACGAGGAGGAGTTGCGGGCGCTCGGGCTCCCGACCTTTCGCGCGACCGGCCGCGACTACTACAACCAGCAGCAGGTGGTCGACCTGCTCGCCTATCTGCGGCTGCTGCACAACCGCTACGACGACGAGGCGCTCGTGACCGTGCTCGCTTCGCCGTTCGTCGGCGCCTCGAACGACGCGCTCGTCCTGCTCCGGCGTGCAGCGCCGAAGCGGCCGCTCTTCGTAGGCCTGGAGAAGGGCATGCCCGAGGGCCTCTCCGCCACCGACCGCAGGCTCTTCGAGGCGTTCAAGCAGCGCTTCGACCGGCTGGCCGCCCAGGCGCCGACGCTGACTCTCGAGCGGCTCTGCGAGCAGGTCGTATGTGCACACGACTATGACCTGGCGGTGCTCGCGCAATGGGACGGGCGCCGCCGCTACGCGAACCTACGCAAGCTCGCGCGGCTCGCGCGCTCGTACGAAGAGCTGCGCGGGCCCGACGTGCAGGGCTTCGTGCGCTTCGTCGCCGAACAGGACGCGGTGGGCGCATCCGAGCTCGAGGCGGTCGCCGAGGAGGAGGGCACCGATGTGATCCGGCTGCTGACGATCCACTCGGCCAAGGGGCTGGAGTTCAAGGTCGTCGTGGTCGCCGACGCAGGCCGCGACCGTGGGCGCCATGACGCGGACGAGATCTTGTGCCTGCCCGACGGGCGGCTCGGCTTCCGCGTGGCCGAGCCCTCGACCGGCAAGCGCCTTTCCACCTCCGAATACGAATCGGTCAGAACCGCCGAGCAGGACGCCGAGGGCGCCGAGCGGCTCCGGCTCTACTACGTGGCCATGACCCGCGCGATCGATCGCCTGATCGTCTCGGGCGCGATCGACCAGGACCGCAAGGCGGACGCGAACACGCCGATCGGCTGGGTGCTCGACCGGCTCGACGCGAGCGAGCTCGATGACGTCGGGGCGGAGCCGGGGCCGGTTGAGATCGAGCGCGGCGGGGCGCGCCTGCTGATCCGCCTGGACCGGCACTCGCCCGAGGCGGAGGCGGAGCCTGCGCCGGTGGTTGTCGAGCAGCTGGAGCTGTTCGAGGCGAGTGAGAACGGCGGCGGACCGCCGGAGGCGCCGGCGCTCGCCCCGCTGGCCGAGGTTCCCGCGCCGCCGCTCCACCGCGTGCGACGGCTCTCGTACAGCGCGCTCTCACTCTTCGAGCGCTGCTCGTACCGCTACTTCGCCGAGCGGGTCGTCGGACTCCGGCCTGCCGGTGCGGCCGGCTCGGTGCCCGGGCAGGCGGGGCTCGCCGCGACCGAGATCGGTGACGCGGTGCACGCGTTGCTCGAGCGCGTCGACCTGAGCGCGCCCTCGGTTCCCGAGGATCTCGAGGCCGTCGTGCGCGTCCGCTACCCGGCCGCGACCGACGAGGAGCTCGAGCGCATCCGCGGCTTCGTCGCCTCCTACTGCGGCTCGAAGCTCGGCGCACGGATCGCCGGCCTCGAGGGCGCCGCGGCGGAGCTGCCCTTCGCGTTCGTGCACGACGGCGTCCTGCTGCACGGGCGCATCGACGTGCTCCATCGGGACGGGAAGAGGGCGTTCGTGCTCGACTACAAGACGAACTCGCTCGCCGAGGCGTCGCTTGCGATCCCGACCGAAGAGGGCGGGTCGGCTTTGCCGGCGCGGCCGTTTAAGACGCCTGAAGAAATCGTCGAGGGTGACTACAGGCTTCAGCGGCTCGTCTATGCGCTCGCGTGCTTCCGCGCCGGAGCCGAGGAGGTCGAAGTCGTCTATCACTTCCTCGAACGCCCGGACGCGGTAGTAACAGACTGTTACAAGATCGATGACGTCCCGGCGCTCGCGAGCGAGCTGTCGGCGGCGATCGCCCGGATCCAAGCGAACGACTTCCGCCCGACCCCGGGCGAGTTCGTCTGCGCCGACTGCCCGGCGCTGAACCTGGTCTGCGCCGGTCCGCGGCTGCGTCACATCGCCTGATGGCCCGCAGCTACGTCGCCGAGGCGCGGCGGCGCGTCGGGCCCAGGCGCAACCGCATCGTCCCGATCATCGAGCGGCTGCTCGCCGAGTACCCCGAGGCGACGATCGCTCTGCGCTTCCGCAACGACCTCGAGCTGCTTGTCTCGGTGATGCTCTCCGCTCAGACCACCGACGTGAACGTCAACCGCGTCACGGAACGGCTCTTCCGCAAGTACCGTCGCCCCGAGGACTACCTGGCGGTGCCGCCCGAGGAGCTCGAGGACGACATCCGCTCGACCGGGTTCTTTCGCCAGAAGACGAGGGCGATCCGCGGCACGATGAAGATCCTGATCGAGGAGTTCGACGGGCAGGTGCCGGCGCGGCTGGACGAGCTGCTCCGGCTGCCGGGAGTCGCGCGCAAGACGGCCAATGTGGTCGTCGCCGAGCGTGGCGAAGCAGTGGGGATCGTGGTCGACACGCACGTGCGCCGGCTCTCGCAACGTCTCGACCTGACCAGGCACGACGACCCGGTCAAGATCGAGCGCGACCTGATGCGGCTGGTGCCGCGGCAATACTGGAACGTCTTTCCGCACCTGCTGATCCAGCACGGGCGCCGGATCTGCCTGGCGCGCTCGCCGCGCTGCGAGCGCTGCGTCGTGAACGATCTCTGTCCGTCGAGTCGCTGAGGCACCGCTTGCGATGCAGTCGTCAGGACGCGCGGGCGTGCTCGTGCGTCTGTCGGAACCGACTGGGTCGACCGGTTGAGGTCGTACAAACCCGTTTGGGAGTCGGCACAGTTGCGTCACCTCGCGGCGCCTAGGCTGGAGCCATGCGCGCGGTCGAGCTCGCGGTCTATGCGGACGCGCTCGCCGGCGAGGCGGCAAGCCTCTCGGCCCGTGCCGAGCGTGCGCGCTCGCGCATCCGGCAGGCGGCGATCGAGCAGCGGGCGCGGGCCGGGCTAACCCAGGTCGCGGTGGAGCGGCTCACGACGCTCGGCCTGATCGGCACGATCGACGAGTCGGCCTCCCGAGCCGAGCTGCTGGAGCTCGAGGCCACGCTCGACGCGCTCGAGGAGCTGCAGGGCTGGGTCGAAAGAGAGCTGGAGGCCGCTACCGAGGCGTGAGCCCGACCAGCAGGCCACCGTCGTCGTCGTAGGCCGGGAAGAAGTCGGCGGTCACCGGTTTCAGGTGGCCGATCCGCGAGCGGAGCTCGAGCTTCTCGCCAAGGCGCCGCACGCCCCATTCCAGAGCCACCTTCGCGGGGCTGTCGCCTGCGAACCCAGAGAGCCCGAGGGCCTCGACCACCTCGCGGCCCATCAGCTCCTGCTCCCGGAAGCCCGAGAGCTCGAACACGTCCCGCCCGCACGCGATGATGCGGGCGTCACGGTCGCACACGACGAAGCCGGTGCCGGGCGCCGGGTAGTAGTCCTCCAGCAGCTCGAACAGGAACCCGAATCCGCAGCGCTGGCATGAGACCGCCTGTTGGCTCAGCCCCTCGCGCCGGTCGTGGTCGATCGAGCGCGTCTTGCAGTTCGGGCAGATGAAGTACGGCATGGCGGCGATGGTAGCCGCCGCGAATCTAGAGCCAGCCCCTCCGCCGGAAGTACACGATCTGGGCGACGGTCGTCGCGACGATCCAGGCCCAGGACCACTCGTAGCCGTAGGCCCAGCGCAGCTCGGGCATGCTGCGGATGAAGTTCTGGCCGTATAGCCCGACGATGAAGGTGGGCACGAGCAGGATCGACGCGATAGCGGTCAGTCGTTTCACCACCTCGTTCTGGTCGTTTGCGATCTTGGCCTGGCTGTAGTCGCGCACGCCCGCGAGGAGGTCGCGCGAAAAGTCGAGGCCTTCGCTCGCGCGCAGGAGCTTGTCGTACGCGTCGGCGAAGTGGAGCTCGACCTCATGCGGGAAGAGCTCTTGCCCCTCGAGCTCGACCCGGCCGTCCACGACTGCGCGAAGCGCGTCGCGCGTGGGTGCGAGTGTGCGGCGGATGCGGAGCAGGGCGTGCCGGAGCTCGGAGATCCGCCCCCGGACTCGCGCGGCCAGCCACTCCTCGACGTGGTCATCGAGCTCGTCGATCTTGTCGTTGAGCGTGTCGATCAGGTCGAGGTAGTGCTCGGCGACCTCGTCCACGAGGTGATAGGCGACCATGCCTGGCTCGTTGACATTGCCGCGCTCGCAGGTCTCGTGCACGTTCTTCGTATCGAACGGCTCCGCGCCCGGAGGTGTCTTGCGCACCGTGAGCACGAGCTCCCGCGTCAGTACGAGGTCGACCTCCTGGTAGTAGATGCCGGCCTCGCCCGGGGCAACGACCGGTACGAGGAAGACGCCGAAGACATAGTCGCCGTGGCTCTCGAGGGTCGGCCGCGGCTCATCCGCGTGCTGAGCCGGCTCGAGCAGACGGTCGAGGGCGCGCGCGTGCAGCCTCGTCGGCGCGCGCTCGCGCAGCTGGGCTTCGTCAGGATCGACAAGGTCGATCCACTGGGGCGCCATGCGGCGAGGCTAGCGCGAGGGTCGGCTAGACCTCGGCCGCTTCCGGCCGTGGCGCCGTCAACGCCGTTCCCGGATGTCCCTCGCGCGCGGCCAGCCACCGCTCAGAGTCGAGCGCGGCCATGGCGCCGCTGCCCGCCGCGGTCACGGCCTGCCGGTACGTATGGTCGACGACGTCGCCGGCCGCGAAGACGCCCTCGACGTTCGTCGCGGTCGAGCCCCGCTTGGTGACCAGATACCCGGCCTCGTCGTGGTCGAGCTGGTCGAGGAAGAGCTTCGTGTTCGGGTCGTGCCCGATCGCCACGAAGAGCCCTTGCGCGGGCAGCTCGCGCATCTCGTCGGTCTCGAGGTCGCGAATGAGGACGCCGCTCGTCTGGCCGTTCTCGCCGATGACCTGCTCAACCACGGTCGGCGTCACGAACTCGATCCTCTCGTTTGCCCGCGCGCGGTCGATCATGATCTGCGAGGCGCGGAAGTCGGAGCGCCGGTGGACCAGGCTCACCTTCGTGGCGAATTTCGTCAAGAAGATCGCCTCCTCCATCGCGGAGTCGCCGCCGCCCACGACGATGACCTCCTTGTCGCGGAAGAAGGCGGCGTCGCAGACCGCGCAGTAGGAAACGCCGCGGCCCTGCAGCGAGCGCTCGGACTCGAGCCCGAGCTGCCGCGCGCTGGCGCCGGTTGCGGCGATGACGCTCTCGGCCGTGTGCTCCTTGTCGCCGACCCACACGCGGAACGGGTGCTCGGAGAAGTCGACCTTCGTCACGTCGTCGGTCACGAACTCGGCGCCGAAGCGCCCCGCCTGCCGCCGGAAGTCCTGCATCATCTCAGGGCCCATGATCCCGTCGGCGTAGCCCGGGTAATTCTCGACGTCGCTCGTGATCATCAGCTGGCCGCCCCAGGCGAAGCCCTCGATCACGAGGGGTTGCAGATTGGCCCGCGCAGCATAGAGCGCTGCCGTGTAACCGGCGGGGCCGCCGCCGATGATGATCAGTTCTCGGGTCTCGTCAGTCATTTTCTTCCTCCGAAGTATTAAACGCTTCGGGTCGGTCGAAACTTCCTCAATTGCCTAGCGGAAAGCGAGCGCGGCGATCGCGCACCGCACGACGGGGATGCTCGCACAGGCCCCGGGAACGCACGCGAGCGACCTGCTTCCGTAGAATCGCCGCCTCCGCCGAAGGGACCCTGGCATGGCCTCGACAGTAACGTGGGACAGTCTCCGCGAACTTGCACGCTTCCGGGCCCAGAACGGGTGCGCGATCAGCCTGTATCTCGACCTCGATCCGAGCGTGACGCCGACGCCGGGCGACGCGGCGACACGCGTGCACGCGCTCATCGACGAGATCGAGCGTTCCGAGGCGGCCCGCCGGCCCGAGCTCACCCACGAACAGAAGGAGGGCCTGCGCAAGGATGTCGAGCGCCTCCGCACCTTCTTCGAGAACGAGTTCGACCGGGAGGGAGCACACGGCTTCGCGGTCTTCTGCGCGCACCTCGACAACCTGTGGCGGCCGCTCTCGCTGAGCGAACGTGTGCCTGATGTCCTCAAGGTCGGGAGGAGCCTGTACCTCGCGCCGCTCGTGCCGCTGGTCGGCCGGGGTGAGGGCGCCCTCGTCGCCGTCGTCAGTCGCGAGCGCGGCGATCTCTTCCGTCTCCGCGCGAGCCGCCTGGAGGAGGTCGTCGAGCATTTCCAAGAGCAGCCGGGACGGCACGACCAGGGTGGCTGGTCGCAGGCGCGCTACCAGCGCCACATCGACAAGCTCGTCCACGACCATCTCAAGGACGTGGCGGAGACTCTCGACCGGCAGATCCGCGAGCTGGGCGGCGCTCCGCTCGTGATCGTCGCCATGGACGAGACCCGCGCTGAGCTGGAGGAGACGCTTTCGCACGAGGTCAAGAAGGCGCTCGTAGGCTGGACGAGCGCGGACGCTCATGCCGGCGCGCCGGAACTGCTCGAAGTGGCCGAGCCGCTGCTGGAGTCCTGGCGCGCAAAGCAGGAGATCGAGGCGGTCGAGCGCTGGAAGGAGGAGGCAGGCCGCAACGGGCGCGCCGCCGCCGGCTGGGGCCCGACGCTCGAGGCAGCCTCCGACGGGCGGATCGGCCTGTTGCTCTTTCAGGACGGCACCGACCGGCCGGCCTGGGAGTGCCCGGCCTGCGGCAGGATCGCGAGCGAGGGCGGGGCGTGCCCGCTGGACGGCACGCAGATGGAGGAGCGGCGCGAGGGGCTCGACCTCGCAGTGCACCAGACGCTTGCCCATGGAGGCACCGTCCGGGCTGTGCGTCGGCGTCGGGATCTCGAGCCTGTCGAGGGGATCGGCGCGCTCCTGCGCTTCTGATTCCAAGAGAACCACAGCGGGGGCGGCTGCTTCAGGAATACTTGCAGCGATGGCCTCTCTCGCCCGGACGATCCTCGAAGACCACCTCGAGCGCGGCGAGCTCGTGCCCGGGCAGGAGATCGCGCTGCGGGTCGACCAGACGCTCGCCCAGGACGCGACGGGGACGATGGCGATGATGCAGCTCGAGTCGTTCGGGGTCGAGCGCGTCCAGGTCGAGACCGCCGTGGTCTACGTCGACCACAACATCCTCCAGATCGACTTCAAGAACCCCGACGACCACCGCTTCCTGCAGGCGATGTCGGCCCGCTACGGCGCGTGGTTCTCGCGGCCCGGCAACGGCATTTGCCACTACGTCCATTGCGAGCGCTTCGCCGTGCCCGGCAAGACCCTCGTCGGCGCGGACAGCCACACGACGCAGTCCGGCTCGAGCGCGATGATCGCGATCGGCGCCGGCGGCCTCGACGTGGCCGTCTGCATGGCCGGCCACGCATTCGAGCTGCCGTGTCCGAAGATCGTCGGCGTCTTCCTCGAGAACGAGCTCCAGCGGCCCTGGGTCCAGGCGAAGGACGTGATCCTCGAGCTGCTGCGCAGGCGTGGGGTGCGCGGCGGCCGCGGCGCGATCTTCGAGTTCACCGGCCACGGGGTCGCAAGCCTCGGCTACACGGAGCGGGGCACGATCGCCAACATGATCGCCGAGCTCGGTGCGACCGGCGCGGTCTTCCCGGCAGACGCGGAGACGCGCGCCTGGATGAGCGAGCAGGGGCGCGAGGACAAGTTCGTCGAGCTGCCGACCGGTGACACAGGGGACTTCGACGAGGAGGAGCACATCGACCTCGCCGAGCTCGCCCCGCTCGTCGCGAAGCCCTCGTCGCCCGGCAACGTCGTCCCTGTCGAGGAGGTTGTGGGCACGGAGCTGAACCAGGTCTGCATCGGCTCCTCCGTGAACTCGTCGTACGAGGACCTCGCGCTCTGCGGCGCCGTGATGCGCGGCGCGCGGCTCGCCGAGAACCTCGTCTCGGCCACGGCCACGCCCGGCTCGCGCCAGATCCTCGACCAGATCACGCGCTCGGGCACCTACGTCGACCTGCTCATGGCCGGCCTGCGGATGCTCGAGCCTGCGTGCGGCCCCTGCGTCGGCATGGGCCAGGCGCCGCCTTCGGGCTCGAACTCGCTGCGCACCTTCAACCGGAACTTCCCCGGCAGGAGCGGCACCGCCGACGACCAGGTCTACCTCTGCTCACCCGCCGTTGCAGCCGCCTCGATGCTCACAGGGGTGATCTCCGATCCACGCGAGCTCTCCGTCCCCGAGCTACCCGAGCGGCCCGCCGCGCGGCCGCAGGTCGTCCAGAACCACATCCTCGAGCCGGTGCCCGCCGAGGAGGCCGGCTCGATCGAGATCCCGCGCGGGCCGAACATCAAGCCGCCGCCGGAGCCGAAGCCGCTCCCGGACGAGTTGAGCATGCGCGTCCTGATCAAGGCACCTGACGACATCTCGACCGGGGATCTCTCGCCCGACGGCGCGACGGTGATGGCCTACCGGTCGAATGTGCCCGCGATCGCCGAGTTCACCTTCCAGCACAGGGACCCCGAGTTCCCCAGGCGCGCCAAGAAGTGGGGCGGAGGGTTCATCGTCGCCGGCCACAACTACGGCCAGGGCTCGAGCCGGGAGCACGCGGCGCTCGCGCCGGCCCAGCTCGGCGTCCGCGCTGTGATCGCGAAGAGCTTCGCCCGGATCCACCGCCGCAATCTGATCGCGCAGGGGATCTTGCCGCTGCTCTTCCAGGACGAGAACGACTACGACAAGGCGGGCCTGGGCCAGACCTGGCGCATCTCGGGCCTGCACTCGATCGCCGCGGGCAACGACCAGCTCGAGGCCGAGATCGAAGGCGCGGACACGATCACCCTCACGCATGACCTCCTGCCGCGGGAGCGTGAGATCGCGGTCGCCGGCGGGCTGATCCGCTACCTGCGCGAGCACCAGCCCGCGCCTGCCTAAGCCACCGCCGCCCGGCAGAGCTCGTGCGGCTAGGCCGCGTCGACGGCGCGCGGGAGCTCGTGCGCCTCGGCAGGAGGCTCGACCGCGTCCTGCCAGTCCGCCGCCCGCTCCAGCCGTGTGCCGAAGCGATCCAGCCGCCGGTCGGCCTCGCCGTACTTCGACTGCGCGTTCTGGATGTGCTTGCCGACGACCTCGAAGTCGGCGCGGAAACGCTCGAAGTCGTGTCCGAGCTGGCCGCAGTAGGCCATCACCTCCTGCGCATGCTGCTCGATCTGGAGACCCTTCAGCCCGAGCGTGATCACGAGCAGGTAGGCGTGCAGGGTCGTCGGCGAGACGGGGAACACGCGCTTGCCCAGCGCGTAGCCGTACACGTTCCCCGTCCCGCAGACGAGCTCGTAGTAGACCGACTCCGCCGGCAGGTACATGAGCGCGAAGTCGTAGGTGTTCTCCGCCGGGAGGATGTACTTCGAGGCGATCGCGTCCACGTGCGTCTTCACATCCCGGTCGAAGGCCTTCTGGTGGAGCGCCTTTTCGCCGTCGTCGCTGGCCGTGACGAGCCGCTCGAAGTTGTCGAGCGGGAACTTGGCGTCCACCGGGACGAGCTTGTCCACCCTGATCACCGCGTCGACGCGCTCGCCGGTCCGGAAGGTGTGCTGGAGCCGGAAGGCGTCGGGCGGGAGCGAGTCGCGCAGGAGGTTGCCGAGCAGGATCTCGCCCACCCCGCCGCGGGCCTTCGGCGGGCGAAGCGCCTGCTCGAGGCGCGCCAGGTCGTTCGCGCGCGAGAGCATCTGCGAGGCGGCGCCGTCGAGCTTGCCGAGCCGCTCGACGATGTCCGTGGCGGTCTTGCCCGCGCTCTGCTGGGTCGAGAGCAGGCGCCCGTCGAGCCCTTCGAGCCGCCGGTCGACCTTCGTCTCGAGCTCGGCGAAGCGCCGGTCGATCGCCTCCGCCACTCCGCCGAGGGCGCGCGACGTCTCGCCGCCGTGGTCGCCCAGGCGGCGGTTCAGCCACAGCGCGAGCGCGGCCCCGCCGGCGAGCAGGAAGAGAAGTGTTGCGAGAAGCGTCATCAGCCGACGAACCCTAGTGAGGCCGTCGGACAGCACTGCACGAAACGAGCGAGGGCGGCTTGCGCCGCCCTCGAAAGGCCCGTGGCACTGCGTCTCTAGGGCGTGTCCGTGGGCTCGGCGTGGTGCTCGCCGGCGCTTTCGCGCTCCTTCTGAGCCATCTCCTCAGCGCTCTCGGCGCGCTCCGAGGCCATGCCCTCTTGCTCCTGCTGCATGTCCTCGCTCTTCATCGAGTCGTCGCCCGTCGCCTTCTTCTCTCGGCCGAGCAGCTTGTCCCACCAACTCATTGCAGCCTCCTTGCAGGGTGTAGACACCGAGTATCCGCAATGGCCACAAAAAACGCCAGATCCGGAGAACCTTGCGGCTTTCCGGATCTGACCGAACGAGACTAACCCGCTGTGCAGCGGTCGTCAAGGTGCTTGCTAGCATCGCCGACCGATGGCCAAGAAATCCCGCACGCCCGCGCCACCGCGGAAGGTCCAGGCGCCCCAGAAGCGCACCGACCCGAAGCGTCCGCGCTCGCCGGAGGATCGCCGCTTTCTGATCATGACGGTGGCCTTCGCCGCGTCGGGTCTCCTCGCCGTGATCGTCGCAGGCCTCTTCGTGTTCGTGTTCAACGGGAACGACAACGCCACCGCGAAGATCCCGACCGGCGGAGACCTGATCGGCCTGCAGACGGGCCCGGCGCCCTGGAACGCAGGGCTCGACACGCTTCCCGACCGACTCGCACCGCTCGGCCTGCACGACCTCACCAACGAGGGCGAGGTCGTACACATCCACCAGCACCTCGACGTCTTCGTGAACGGGAAGAAGGTGCCGGTGCCGGCCCAGATCGGCATCTACGACAACCAGTTCCTGACCGAGCTGCACACGCACGACGCGACCGGGATCATGCACGTCGAGTCGCCGACGAAGCGCACCTTCGACCTCGCGCAGTTCTTCGGCGTCTGGGGCGTGCGCCTCACCCCGAGCTGCGTGGGCAGCTACTGCAAGGAGCTCACTCCCTGGCGGCTCTATGTCAACGGAGCTCCGTACCAGGGCGACCCGCGCACGCTCGAGCTCAAACCCCACCAGGAGCTCGCCCTTGTGATCGGCACGCCGCCGGCGAAGATCCCCTCGAGCTACAAGTTCCCGGCCGGGCTCTAGCGGCACCCGGTTATCCTTCGCCGCGCCGGGGTGGCGAAACTGGACATACGCGCCTGACTTAAAATCAGGTGTCCCCTCACGGGGGCGTGAGGGTTCGACTCCCTCCCCCGGCACCTCTCGAGGTCATCGGCCGCTGACGGGACACCTACACTCCGGGAGTGGCCGAGGTGCGGGAAGTTTCGCCCGAGCACGGGCAGCTGGAATGGGAGACGCCGCTCTATAGAACGGCCCTTGCACAGTACGAGCAGGCGCTTTTGTACGCGGACGTCGAGGAGTTCGTGGCCGAGCGCCTGCGCTACCCGGAGCGCTCGCTCGTCGTCAGCATTCCGGTCAAACTCGACTCCGGCCGCTGGACGGTCTTCCCGGGGTATCGCGTGCAGCACTCGACGGTGCTGGGCCCGACCAAGGGCGGCATCCGCTACGACGGCGAGGTCTCGCTCGGCGAGTGCGCTGCGCTCGCAATGTGGATGACCTGGAAGTGCGCGCTCCTGCGTCTCCCGTACGGCGGCGCCAAGGGCGGCGTCCGCTGTACCCCGCGTGAGCTTTCGCCGGACGAGCTCCAGAAGATCACGCGCCGCTTCACCTCGGAGCTGCTGCCGATCATCGGCCCGCAGGAGGACATTCCCGCGCCGGACATGGCCACGAACGAGCAGACGATGGCCTGGATGATGGACACCTATTCGATGCAGGTCGGCCACGCCGTGCCGGAGATCGTGACCGGCAAGCCGATCTCGCTCGGCGGCTCGCTCTTTCGCCACGAGGCCACTGGCGCGGGGGTCGTGATGGTGACGGCGCACGCCTGCGAGAAGCTTGGCTGGAAGTTGGCCGGGCAGCACTGCGTCGTGCAGGGCTTCGGCAACGTCGGCGGGATCGCCGCGGCCGAGCTCCAGGAGCAGGGTGCGAACGTGATCGCGGTCTCCGACCTCTCCGGCGGTGTCCACGACGAGCGTGGGCTCGACGTCGAGGCGCTGCGGCACTTCGCCGAGGAGCACGGCTCGCTGGCGGGCTGGGCCGAGGGTGAGCGGACGACGAACGAGGAGCTGCTCGAGCTCCCCTGCGACATCCTCGTCCTGGCGGCGCGCGAGGACCAGGTCACCGGCGAGAACGCCGGGCGGATCCAGGCGCGCCTGGTCGTCGAGGGCGCGAACGGGCCCACCTCCCTCGAGGCCGACACGATCCTCGCCGAGCGCGGCATTCCGGTGCTGCCCGACGTGCTCACCAATGCGGGCGGCGTGACCGTCTCCTACTTCGAATGGGTGCAGGACCTCGGTCGTCTCTTCTGGGACCGGCGCGAGATCCGCGCGAAGCTCGCCGAGCAGCTCGGCGACGCCTTCGAGCGCGTCTGGACCCTGGCCGCGGAGCGTGAATTGACACTGCGGAGCGCGGCGCTGGTCGCCGGGATCCGCGAGGTTGCGGGCGCGCTGACGGCGCGGGGGATCTACCCATGACCGTCGCTCGCCTCCGGCTCGCTCCCGTGGGGGAAACCAGGTTTCCCCCACGTGCCCCCTTCTTACAGTCCAACGTGGAGGAACCTCCCGGTTCCCCCACACCCCCACCCGCTCACGTGCCAGGGGCTGGACCGTGAGCGACCGAGTCCGCGACGCGATGATCCCCGACCCGCAGACGCTCGACGCAAACGTCTCGGCGCAGGAGGCCGGCCAGCACCTGGTCCAGCCGGATGTGCGCGCCGTCTACGTCTGCGAGGACGGACGTTTCGTCGGCGTCGTGACGCGCAAGACGCTGGTACGCGAGGTCGTCGCCGCCGGACGCGACCCGCGGGAGACCGTAGTCGGGCAGATCGCGGAGCCCGCACACTGGACGCTCGACCCCGAGATGCCCCTCGACGAGGCCTTCCGCTTTCTCGAGGAGCACGACGCCGAGCGAGTGCCGGTGCTCGAGGACGGGCGCCTGGTCGGCGTGCTCTCACGCAGCGTGCTTCAGCGGCGCCTGGCCGAGGACGAGCCGCCGCAGGAGCTTGACGTCCTCGAGCTCTAGCTTCGGGCGGACTGAGCTTCGGCCATCGCCTCGAAGTTCACCCAGAGCTGCGGCGTGGCCTCGCGCATCGTCACGAGGATCGGCCCGAGCCGCTCCCACATGCCAATGACGTAGAGCCAGTCGAAGAGGAGATCCTCGTCGAGCAGGCCGTGCTTCCAAAGGGTGCCGATCGTCTCGTACCAAGCGGCGACGCCGCCCACGTAATTCCATTCCGGGCTCCCCGGCGGGTGCTTCTCGAAGAACTCCTTCGGCTCGGAGATGAAGTCCGGCCCCCAGATGTAGCCGCGCGCCTTCGGGTCGGCCATCTGCGTTCCGAGTTGCGCGAGCTGTACAACGAGCTGGGCGTCCTCCTTGGTGGCGGCCATGCTCACTCCTTTCAGCAGCAGGTGTAGGCGCCGGGCGGGGCGTCTCCTTCCTCGGCCGGCGGCAGCGCGGCGGCCTCGAGCGCTGCGCCGTGGAGGATGTCACGCTCGCTCGCCTCGAGTCCATCGAGCCCGTAGCGGTGGAGCACCTCGCGCACGATGATGGCGCCAGCGACGATCACGGGCGCGCGCTCCGGCTCCAGGCCCGGGAGCTCGCGCCGCTCGGCGAGGGGAATGGAGGCGAGACGCGCGAGCTGCGCCTCGACGGCCTCGCGCGAGATGCAGTGGCCGTGGATCCGCTCCGGGTCGTATTCGCCGAGCTCGAGCGCGGCGAGCGTCGTCACCGTCCCGGCGACGCCGATCGCCTGCCTCGGGTCGAGCTGCGGGAGGGCCTCGCGAACGTATGCCGCACAGGCGTCGAGCTCCTCCCGCCTGGGCGGGTCTGAGCGGAGGAAGCGCTCGGTCATGCGCACGCAGCCGAGGTCGAGGCTCGCTCGGAAGCCCTCGGCGATCAACTCGGTCGAGCCGCCCCCGACGTCGAGGATGAGCGTGCCGGGCTCGAGCGCGCGCCCGCCGCCGACGCCAAGGCGTGTGAGCTCGGCCTCGTCCTCGCCGGAGAGCAGGCGCGTCGTGAAGCCGTAGCTCCACTCGATCTCACCGAGGAAAGCCTCCCCGTTCTCGGCGTCGCGACTGGCGCTCGTGCCGATCGCGAGCGTCCGCTCGGCGCCGAGCTCGTCCAACTCGCGCCGGTAATCGGCTAGGACGTTTCGCACCCGCGCCATCGGGAGCGGCAGCAACTTGTGCCGCTCGTCCACGCCCTCGCCGAGCCGCGTGGTGTCCGTCCGGCGTACCAGCTCCTCGACCCGCCCGTCGCCGACGTCCGCTACGAGCAGCCGGGTCGAGTTGGTGCCCAGGTCGACAACGCCGACGCGCATCGACCTGAGGCTACCAACTCGTCTAAATGTTCAGGCCGCCGCGCTGTAGTCGTGTGTGGGGTCGTGGCTGACGACGTTCGCGAGCAAGGACTTCAACTGGGCGAGCTCGTGTCGGCGGACCGCAAGGGCGGTTTCGTCGGCGCCGTCGCCCTCGAGCTGTTGCGTCTCGACGACGAGCGTGCGGATTCTCTCCAAAAGGGGATCGATCTTGTGCAATGCCATCAGGCGGCCTCCTCGATTGGAACTGCGTCGAATTCGGCTTCCTCCACGGAAACGGCGGGACGGGACTCGATCAGCACTGCGGCGAGGACGGCGGCAAGCGCGGCCAGGCCGGTCAGCGCGAAGAACGCGATCTGGAAACCGTAGGTCAGCGCCGCGGCGCCGAGCGGAGAGGATCCCGGGTGCGCGTCCACGTAGCGCGTGGTGAAGGTGGTGGCGATCGTCGACGCCGCGGCGAGTCCGATCGCACCGCCGACCTGCTGGCTCGTGTTGAGCAGGCCCGAGGCGGCGCCCGCGTCCGCAGCCTCGACGCCCATCAGCGCGGCGATCGTCATCGGCACGAACGTGAAGGCGAGCCCGACCGCACTCAGCAGGAAGGCCGGGAAGAGATCGAAGAAGTAGTGGCCGTCCGCCGGGAGTTGGGTGAGCAGGAGGAGCGCGCCTGCCGCGAGCGCGAGCCCGACCGGAAGGACGCGCCGGACACCGACTCGAGTCACAAGACTTTGCGAGACGTTCGCGAGCACGATGATCGTCAGCGTCAGGGGCAAGTAGGCGACGCCCGTCTCGATCGCGGAGTAGTGCAGCACCTGCTGCATGTAAAGGGTCCCGAGGAAGAACTGCGAGAAGACGGAGGTGCCGAGCAGGAACGCGGTCACGTTCGCGCCGGTGAGCGTGCGGAGGCGGAAGATGCGCATCGGCAGGAGCGGCGCCCTCGAGCGCAGCTCGATCACGACGAAGGCGGCGATCAGGGCCGCCGAGCCGGCCAGGAGCCCGATCGTCTCGGCCGTGCCCCAGCCGATCTCGGTCGCCCGGGTCATTGCGTAGACGAGCAGCATCAACCCGGCGGTGACGGACGTGGCGCCGGCAACGTCGAAATAGCGGTGGTCGAGCTCGGCCCGGCTCTCGCGCAGGAGGAATGGGCTGAGCGCGACGACGGCAACGCCGACCGGGACGTTGATGAAGAAGATCCAGGACCAGTCGAGCGAGCTGGTGAGGAGGCCGCCGAGGAGAACGCCGGCGGCGGCCCCGCTGCCCGAGACCGCCCCCCAGACGCCGAGGGCGATGTTGCGCTCACGCCCCTCGGCGAACATCGTGGTCAGGATCGAGAGGGCCGCCGGAGCGAGCAGCGCCCCGCCGAGCCCCTGAGTGGCGCGAAAGGCGATCAGCGAGCTCTCGGACCAGGCGAAGCCGGCGAGCAGGGAGCTGACGGTGAAGAGGGCAATGCCGGCGATGAATAGCCGGCGACGGCCGAGCAGGTCGGCCATCCGGCCGCCGAGCAGCAGGAAGCCGCCGAACATGATCGCGTAGGCGGTGATCACCCACTGGAGGCTCTCCTGGGTGAAGTGCAGGTCGGTCTTGATCGAGGGCAGGGCAACGTTCACGATCGCCACGTCCAGGACGACCATGAACTGCGCGGCGACGAGGAGGGCCAGGGCTATCCAGCGCCGGTCGGTCGAGGCGGTTTGGGTTCGTAGAGCCATGGAAATCACTCTCCCTTGGAAACGCTTACCGAATGCAATTCATTTTCTATCGCATACGATCGGCACTTGTCAAATATTGAGAATTTGCTAGGGTTTCGGCATGGCAACGAGCGAGCTCACCGACAACGAGGGGCGCAAGCTCATGCTGCGCCACCCGCCGACCGCGGGGATGCTGCTGGTGAAGATCGGCCGCGCCGCCGAGCGCTGGTACACCGAGGAGCTCAAACCGACAGGGCTGACGCCGCGCCACCTGGGCGTGTTGTTCGAGGTGCGCGCCCGCCCGACGAGTCAGCAGGCACTGATCGACTCGATCGGGGTCGACGCGAGCAAGCTGGTCGGCCTTCTCAACGACCTCGAGGCGGACGGCTTGATCGTGCGCCGCCGCGACCCTGAGGACCGCCGGCGGCACATCGTCGAGGTGTCGAAGGAGGGCCGAGCCCGGCTAGCGGCCGCCGAACGCGCCGCGGGCAAGGTCGAAGAGCGGCTCTTCGCGGGCCTCGACGAAGAGCAGCGGAAGCAGCTTCACGCCCTCCTCGCGCAGGTGGCCGACAGCAGTGGCGTCCTGGAAGGCTGCGTCGAGTTGGTCAGGCTTTCCGACTGACGGCCTCGCAAAAGGGCGTGGTAAACTGCCTGCAGCGACGCGGGGTGGAGCAGTCAGGTAGCTCGCCGGGCTCATAACCCGGAGGTCGCAGGTTCAAATCCTGCCCCCGCTACTGAGAA
>WNGF01000581.1_pt1 | contig 53670 bp, 53 predicted proteins | sample 5400641 | NCBI WGS metagenome assembly WNGF01 (sample SAMN13153371, study PRJNA577476) | soil metagenome | isolation source: 80 cm soil or saprolite under grassland replicate 2 | place: USA:California | collected 2016-06-15 | reverse complement strand
GAGCGGATCCTCGGTGGGCAGAGATCGAAGTGACGGCCGTCACTTCGATCTCTGCCCACCGAGGATCCGCTCCCACCGTGCTCATCGGCCTCCGATCCTGACTCACCCTCGACATTAAACTTCCAGGGGGTCACTGTCTCACTCAGACTGGCAGAGAGGGGCGCACGGTATCGGAAGGAAGGAGATCAAGCGGAAGCACTATGTCCACTAACCGCCGCAAGCCCCGGAGGCGCCCGGTTTCCCGATTCGCTGTGTGCATCGAGAACACCGGCTACCCGGCATCGCTAATTTAGAGCTTCACAAGATCTACCGCATCATCCCCGACGCCGACGCGGCACGGGACGGTGACGTCCGAATCGTTGACGAAAGCGGCGAAGATTACCTGTACCCGGCTGAATGGTTTGCCAGTATCGACCCACCGAGACGTGTCAAGACTTCGCTGCGCCGTGGGTCGACGCAACTTCAGTCCGCATAACTGCATAACTTCGCAGTCGAGTGGACGCGGAACCTGCCTCGGCCCTCCATGAGATTCGCGAGCACATCGGCCGCCGCGGGCCCGGCCGTTTCCGCGGCGCCCGGATCGGCCGCGATCGCCGCCCCGCGCGCGGTCAGGAGGCCGGACAGCACGAGCCCGCCGAGGGCGAACTCCCGCCGGCTCACTTCGACGCATCCGTCTCGGCTTTTCACTGAAACGTGTCCTCTCGCTATGGTAGGGTGACTCGGGCCGCGCGGCGCGGCTCGCCGATCATTCTATGACGGACAACCTGCTCGCGGCCATCGGCGTCAGCACGATCGCGGCGGCCGCGCTGGCTCTCGTCGCGCGGCGGGTCGGCCAGCCGCTCATCCTGGGCTACATCGTCGGCGGCGTGCTGCTCGGGTCTCACCTCGGCTTCGGCCTCGTCCACGACGAGGCGGCCATCGACCTCATCGCCGAGATCGGCCTCATCCTGCTCCTCTTCATCATCGGCCTCGAGATCAACGTGCGTGAAGTGGCCGCGGCCGGGCGCGTGATCATCGTGAGCGGGCTCCTGCAGGTGCCCCTCTGCGCCGCGTTCGCCTGGCTGCTCTTCGGTGGCCTGACCGAGGCCACGGGTGGACGCTTCGACCGGCTCTACCTGGTCGTGGCCGTGAGCCTGTCCTCCACGCTCATCGTGGTCAAGCTCCTCTACGACAAGTTCGAGATGTCGACCTTCGGCGGCCGCGTGACCCTGGGCATCCTCGTCTTCCAGGACCTGTGGGCCATCGTGTTCCTCGCGCTGCAGCCGAACTTGCACGCGCTGGCCCCCGCGCCGCTCTTGCGATCCGCCGCCGCCGGGGCCGGTCTCGTGGGCGCCGCGGTGGTCCTGTCCCGCTACGTGTTGCCGGCGCTCTTCCGCTCCATCGCCCGATCGCCCGAGCTGATGCTCGTCACGTCGATGGCGTGGTGCTTCCTCGTGTCCGGGGCCGCCGGATACGTCGGCCTGTCGACCGCGATGGGAGCCCTGGTCGCCGGCATGGTGATCGCCGCCTTCCCCTACGGCACCGAGGTGATCGGACGGCTGTCCGGGGTGCGGGACTTCTTCCTCACCCTGTTCTTCGTGGCGCTGGGGCTGAAGATCCCCCAGCCCTCGGTGCGACTGGTGCTGCTCGCCGTGGGGATCGCGGTGTTCGTGGTGGCGAGCCGCCTGATCACGGTGGTCCCGCTGCTGGCCCTCCTGCGGCTCGACACGCGGACGAGCGGCGTCGTCGCCATCAACCTCGGTCAGATCAGCGAGTTCTCGCTGGTCATCGTGGGCCTCGGCGCGGGCCTCGGCCACGTCAGCCGCGACGTCGAGTCGCTGGTGCTGTACGCGCTGTTGTTGACGGCCGTCGTCTCGACCTACGCGATCCTCTTCAACCACCGTCTGGCCACGGGACTCGCGCGGGCGCTCGAGCTGACCGGACTGCGTCGCTGGCACGCCGCGCCCGTGGCCCCGGCGGCGAAGCCCGCCCGCACGCACGAGATCTTCCTGCTCGGCGTCGCCCGCGAGGGGATCGCGTTCCTCGAGCACCTGCAACGTGAGGCCCCGGCGCTGAAGGAGCACATCGTCGCCGTGGACTTCAACCCCGAGACCCTCGAGCGCCTCGCGGCCCTCGGGTTCGAGGGGCGCTACGGCGACATCGCCAATCCCGAGACGCTGCGTCACGCCGGCATCGAGCGTGCGGCGGTGGTGGTCTCGAGCATCTCCGACTGGATGCTCAAGGGCACGACGAACGCGCGTATTCTCCGTCAGGTTCGCTCCCTGGCGCCGGCGGTCCAGATCGTCGTCGCCGCGGACAGCGTGGCGGGCGCCGCGGACCTCTACGCCGAGGGTGCCGATTACGTCCTCATCGCGCCCGTGCTCGCCGCCGGGCACCTGTACGAGCTCCTCCGTCACCGGACGGCCGAGGCCATCCAGGAGGCTCGGCAGCGCCAGGAGCTCGAGCTGGCGAGCGGGCGGCCGGCCTCGACGTAGCGTGATCGCGTCCATCCCGCTGCGCGGCCTGTCCGCGGTGTGGATCCAGGTGACGGGGACCTGGTGCAACCTGCAGTGCACGCACTGCCTCAACGCGAGCGGCCCGCGCGATCCGTGGCTCGCCCCCATGGCCGCCGCCGGGGTGGAGCGACACGTCATGGACGCCGCGCGACTCGGGGCGCGCGAGGTCTACTTCACCGGCGGCGAGCCCTTCCTGCACCCGCGGATCCTCGACCTGCTCGCGTTCGCTCTCGCGCGGTTGCCCACGACCGTGCTGACCAATGGCACGCGGATCACCGAGCGCGTCGCCGACCGGCTCGCGGACCTCGCCGCGCGAGCGCGCTACTCGCTCGAGGTGCGGGTCAGCCTCGATGCGCCGGAGCGCGAGGCGAACGATCGCGTCCGGGGCCGCGGCGCCTTCGATCGCGCGCTCGCCGCGATCACCCGTCTCGATGCCCGCGGGCTGCCCCCGATCCTCACCGCGACCGACCCCGGCGAGCCGATCGTGGGAGACGGCGGCCTCTACGAGCGCCTGCGCCGCCTGCTGCTCACGGCGGGAGTCGCCAAGCCCCGGATCAAGCTCCTGCCGATCTTCCCTGTGGGGCGGAGTGCGGGTGGGGCGTCGCCGCCCGACGCCGTGGACGTCGACGTCGAGAACGTCGGCCGGCTGCCGTGCGCGGACTCGCGCGCGGTCACCGCCGAGGGCGTCTATGCCTGCCCGATCCTGGCCGGGCTTCCCGAGGCGCGCCTCGCCGGAGAGACGCTCGACCACGCGCTCGGTCCCGTGGCTCTCAGACACGCGGCGTGTCGCGTCTGCCTCGAGACCGGGGCGACCTGCCGGAACGCGTGATGGCTCCCGCTGGCCCGCCCCCCGAGTACCGGCGCGTCGCGGTGTTCGGCGGCGTCTACAGCAACGTGCCGGCCCTCGCAGCAACGCTCGACGACGCTCGGGCCCGCGGCGTCGAGGCCGTCTTCTGCCTCGGCGACGTCGGCGGCTTCGGCCCGCACCCCGATCGCGCCGTCGCGTTGCTGCGTGAACGCGGCGTCGTGACGGTTCAGGGCAACTACGACGCGGCCGTCGCCGACGGCGCGCCCGACTGCCGCTGCGGGTACACGGATCCCCGCGACAACCACTTCGCGCGGTTGAGCTACGCCTACACCGTGGCCCACACCTCGACGGAGCATCGGCGCTGGCTCGGCGCCCTTCCTCCGCGCGTGCAGCTGCGTCTGGGAACGCTGACCGCCGTGCTCTGCCACGGCTCCCCGCGCGCCGTCAGCGAGTTCCTCTGGGAGTCCACCACGCCGGACGGCATGCTCGGCACCATGCTCGACGAGGCGCGGGCCGACGTCCTCCTGTGCACCCACAGCGGGATCAAGTGGCAGCGCGCGCTCGGGGACGGCCGTCATGCGGTCAACGTGGGCGTGATCGGCCGCCCCGAGAACGACGGCCGCACGAACGTCTGGTACGCTGTCCTCACGGCCGCCGGCGGCGATCTCGGCGTCGAGGTCGTGGCCGTCGACTACGACCACGAAGCGCTCGCCCGGGACATGGAGGCCGAGCGCCTGCCGGCCGAGTTCGTGGAGACCGTCCGCACCGGCTGGTGGACCACGTGCCTCGAAGTCCTGCCGTCCAAAGAGCGCGCCCGGGGGCGGTTCTGATGCGGCCCCGCGTCTCGATCGTCATCCCCGTCCGCAACGACGCCGAGGCGCTCGGGCGTACGCTCGACCGGCTCGCCGAGCTGGCCGGCGCCGAGGTCATCGTGGCGACGGCGCCCGAGCCCGACGCTACCGAGGCGGTCGTGGCGGGGCGGGCCCGGGTCATCCGGCCGGGCGGCGCGACCCGCGCCGAGCTGATGAACGCGGGAGCGGCGGTGGCGCGCGGCGAGATCCTGTTCTTCCTGCACGCGGACTCCTTTCCGCCGCCGCGGGCGCTGTCGCTCATCGACGCCGCCCTGGCCGATGCCCGCGTCGTCGGAGGCGCGTTCGAGCATCTCTTCGACGAGCCCGGGTGGAGCCTCCGCGCGATCACCTGGATCAATCGGATCCGCTACCGGCTGACGCGCAACTGGTACGGCGATCAGGGCATCTTCGTGCGCGCCACGGTCTTCCGCGCGCTCGGCGGCTATCGCGAGATCCGCCTGATGGAGGATCTCGACTTCAGCCGGCGGCTCAAGCGGTATGGCCGCAGCGTGCTCGTCCGCGCCCCGCTGCGAACGTCGGGGCGCCGCTTCCTGGCGCGCGGCCCGTGGCGGACGTTCGGCTTCTGCCTCTGGCTCCTCGCGCTCTACACGCTCGGGCTCGACACCGAGCGCCACGCCGAGCGCTGGCGCGGCCCCGCCGATCGGACGCCGGGCGCGCGATGGCCCGAGCACGTCTCGTGACACCCGACGTGCTCGTGACCGGCGTCACCGGCTTCGTCGGCCGCGAGATCGCGCGTCACCTCCTGGCCTCGGGCCGGTCGCTCCTTGCGCTTGTCCGCGCGCAGGAGGGGGCGCCGGCGGCGGCGCGTGTCGCGGAAGCGCTCGGCATTCCGCCCGGAGACCGACGCGTGAGCGTGGTCGAAGGCGATCTCGCCGCTCCCGGATGCGGCGTCGACCTCGCGGGCTGGCAACGCATGCGCGCCTCGGTCGAGACCGTGATCCACTGCGCCGGCGACACCGCGTTCGCGCCCCACCGGCTCGAGCCCTTCCAGGCGGCACACGTCACCGGCCCACGTCATCTGCTCGAGCGCCTCGCCATGGGCCGGCTGCGCCGCTGGATCCACGTCTCGACCGCCTACGTGTGCGGACGGCGTACCGGGGTGATCCTCGAATCCGAGGGCGACGTCGGTCAGGCGTTCCACAACGTCTACGAGCGCGTGAAGCTGGCCGCGGAATCCGCCCTTCGCGCCGCCGGCGCCCGCGCGGGCGTCGAGGTTCGTATCGGGCGACCCGGCGTCGTCGTGGGCGCGGCGCCCGCGACCGCGGGCGGTACGCCCGCCAACCTGTTCTTCGACTTCATCCGGATGGCGGCGGCGCTCGCGGCCCGCTCCGACGCCCGGGCCGTCCGGCTCAGGATCGAGGCGGCGCCCGAGGCCGCGTTCAACATCGTGCCGGTGGACTACGTGGCCGCGGCGCTCGTCCATCTCGCGGAGGTCGACACCGGCGCCGACGGCACCTTCCATCTCGTCGCCCGCGACACGCCGAGCCAGGCCACGGTGCTGTCGACGATCGGCCGGCGCCTCGGGATCGATGGGCTCGCCCTCGTGGAGCGGCTCGAGGACCCCACGCCGCTCGAGCGACGGGTGGCGCGCATGCTCCTTCCGTATCGCCCGTACCTGGCCCGTCATCTGGTCTTCGCCGACGACAGCGCCCGGCGGGTCTTCCCCGGCGAGGTCCTCGCGCGGGCGACCCTCTCGCGCGCGCGGCTGCACGCGCTGATCGACCTCGCGCTCACGACCGAACCGGCCGGCGTGCCCCTCGCCCTGCCCTCGTGAGCGCCACCCGAGCGTCGATGTCTCGACGTGACGAGGCCGCGACCGTCGCGGTCGCCATCGTCGCCAAGGCGCCGAGACCGGGCGCCGTCAAGACGCGGCTGTGTCCGCCGTTACGGCCCCGCGAGGCGGCGGCGCTGGCCCGCTGCTTTCTGCGCGACAAGATCGCGCAGGTCGGCGGTCTGACCGGCGTGACCCCGGTCGTCGCGTTTACCCCGGCCGGCGAGCGTCCACTGTTCGAGCGGCTCGCCGTCGGCTTCACCCTCGTTCCGCAGCGCGGCGCCGACCTCGGCTCGCGTCTGCGGTCGCTGCTGGCGACGCTGCTCCGACGCCGCCATCGGGCGGTGCTCGCGATCGACAGCGACACGCCGACCCTGCCCCCGACCCTGCTGCAGCGAGCCGTCGATCTCGCCGCGTCGGGCGACGTCGACCTCGTCCTGGGGCCGGCCGAGGACGGCGGCTACTATCTCATCGGCGTGCGGGCCGACCATCCGGCCCTCTTCCACGAGATCCCGTGGTCCACGCCGTCGGTCCTCGAGACGACGCTGACGCGTGCGCGGGAGGCCGGACTCCGGATCGCGTGTCTGCCCGCCTGGTTCGACGTGGACACGCCGGAAGATCTGGCGCGACTCCGGACGGCGCTCCGCGACACCCCGCACGCCGCCCCGCTGACGAGCCGATTGCTCACCCGCCCGCGCGCGTGGTGACGTCGGGTCCCGCCATCAGGACACGTCCAGAAAGGCGTCGGGGGCGACACGGACCGTGATCGTCTCGTCGATCGACAGCGGGGCGTTGCCGCGCAGGGTGGCGAGCAAGCGGTGCCCGCCCGCCAGCTCCAGCCTGACCTCGCGGTGGTCACCGAGAAACATCACGCTGGCCACGCGCGCGGCGAGCGCGTTGGCGCCGGCGGCGCCGAGCTCCACCCGCTCCGGCCGGACGAGCAGGCGCACCGCGCGGCCCGGCGCGGGCCCTTCGCGCAGCGCCACCCGCAGCCGCACGCCCCCCGCCAGCTCCACCGTCTCGCCGTCGAGCGCGCGCCCCTCCAGCACGCTGGAGGCGCCGATGAAGTCCGCGACGAACGGCGTGGCCGGTCGCTCGTAGACCTCTCGCGGCGAGCCGAGCTGCTCGATGCGACCGGCGCTCATCACCGCGACCCGATCCGAGAGCCCGAGCGCCTCGTGCTGATCGTGGGTGACGAACACGGTCGTGATGCCGATGGTGCGCTGGATGTCGCGGAGCTCCGCGCGCATCTCCTCGCGGAGCTTGCGATCGAGCGCGGCCAGCGGCTCGTCGAGCAGGAGCACGCGCGGCCGGATGACGAGCGCCCGCGCGAGCGCCACGCGTTGCTGCATTCCACCCGACAGCTGGTGGGGACGCTGGCGCGCCACCGCCGGCAGCCGCACGAGGGCCAGCGCCTCGCGGACCCGCCCGGCGATCTCGGCCTTGCCGATGCCGCGCTCGCGCAGCCCGAACGCCACGTTGTCGGCGACCGACATGTGGGGAAACAGCGCGTAGGACTGGAAGACCACGCCGAGGCCGCGCCGCCACGCGGGCGCGGCCGTGACGTCGTCGCCATCGATCACGACCCGCCCGGCGTCGGGCACGGCGAACCCGGCGATCACGTTGAGGGTCGTCGTCTTGCCGCATCCGGAGGGCCCGAGGAGCGACAGCAGCTCCCCCTCGTACACCGCGAGATCCAGGGCGTCGAGCGCCGTGACCGCGCCATAGCGCTTGGAGACCCCAGACAGCTCGACGACCGTCCTGCCCATCGTCCCGATTCTAGCCAAGGCCGATCAAAAGGGGCCAGATGCTAGGCGGCCGCAGTGCGAGGTGAGCGACGGCCGCCGGCGCGAGCCGAGCGGTGAAATGGCCGGAATCGTCCAGATGGCCCCTTTTCATCGGCCTTCCTCGCCGATCTGGAAGACGCGCGAGAGATCGAGGAAGCGGTCGGCGAGGACCACGGCGACGACGGTCGCGACGATGAACAGCGTGGACAGTGCCGCCATCGTGGGGTCGGTGTAGTTGACGACGTAGGTGAACATGGCCACCGGAAGGATCTCGGTCACGCGCGTGGAGACGAAGAGCGAGACGACGAACTCGTTGATCGACACGATCACGGCGAAGAGGAGCCCGGCGAAGAGTCCCGGCCGCAGCAGCGGCAGCGTGACGCGGACGAAGACCCGCCACGGCGGCGCGCCCAGGCTCGCCGCCGCGCGCTCCAGGGCGGGATCCAGGTTCGCGACGCTGACGGCGACGGAGCGGACGACGAACGGCAGCACGAGGGCGACGTGGGCGACGACGAGGACCCAGCGGGTCTGCAAGAGTCCGAGCTTCGCGGCCAGGATCAGCAGGCCGAGACCGGCCGCCACGCCGGGAATGACGAGCGGCGAGAGCAGCAGCGACGTCCAGAGGCCGCGCGCACGCAGTGGGTGGCGGACGAGGGCCAGCGCCGCGGCGGTCCCGAAGGGCACGGCGAGCACGGCGCTGGCGAGGGTCACGACCAGGCTGTTGAGCGCCGCCCGCTGGAACTGGGGATACGTCAGCGCGTTCACGTACCAGCGCAGCGAGAGGCCGGCGGGCGGAAAGGACAGGATCGCCGTCGGATTGAACGAGGCCAGGATCACCACGACCGTCGGCACGGTCATGAAGCCGAGGAGCGCCACCAGGACGACGCGCGCGACGAGGGCGCCGATCACCGCTCGACGCGGGCGAGTCCGCGGCCCATCGCGGCCAGCACCCCGAGCGTCACGGCGAGGGCGACCGCCGCGAAGGCCGCGCTGCCGGGCCAGTTGAACGAGTCGAGCGCCAGGTCCTTCACGACGTTGGCGACCATCTTGACGCGGCCCCCGCCCAGCAGCTCGGGCGTGGGAAATGCGCTGAACGTCCAGGCCAGGACCACGAGGCAGCCGGAGGCGACGCCGGGCATCGACAGCGGCAGCGTGACGCGCCAGAAGACGCGCGCGGGGCGGGCGCCGAGACTGGCGGCGGCGCGCTCGTAGCGCGGATCGATGTGGCTGATGGCCGCGGCCAGGATGAGGATCATCGTCGGCATCGAGAAGTGCACGAGCCCGATGAGCACGCCCGACGGCTCGAACAGCAGCTTGACGGGCCAGTGGACGAAGGCGTTGCCGAGCACCAGCATCCAGGCGTACGTGCGAACGATGGCGCCGGTGAAGAAGGGCGCCAGCGTGAGCACGAGCAGGAGCGATCGCACCCGGGGCGAACGAGCGCGCGCGAGCGCGTAGGCGACGGGATAGGCGGCGACGAGCGTGAGCGCGGTCGTGGCCACGCTCAGGACGATGGTCTCCCAGATGTAGCGCAGGTAGTGGGGCGCGAGCACCGCGCGGAAGTTTCCGACGGTGAAGCCGCCCGTGCGCAGGGAGCCGGGCACGAACTCCACGACGCTCTGCTGCAGGAGCGCCCCGAGGGCGACCGCGAAGATGCCGAGCGTGACGAGGGACGGCGTCAACAGGAGCAGCGCCGTGCCCGAACCCGTCAGGCGGTCGGGGGAGCCGGCGGCGGGGGACACGCCCCCGCCCTACCGGGCGACGATGTTGGCGTTGAACCACTCCTTCCAGGGAGCCAGGTTCTTGGCGCGCACCTCGTCGTTCATGATGTACGCGCGATCCTTCCACTCCTGGGGGCTCGTGAAGACCCCGGGCTGACCGCGCAGGCTCTCGGGGACCTTCGCCTGCATGTTCGTCGGCCCCGCCTTGAACGCGGCGACGAGCTGTTCCTGGATGTCCTTGCCGAGGGCGAAGTTCACGAACTGATGGGCGGCGTCCGCCTTCTTCGTCCCCGCCATGATCCCCATCGTGTCGATGCCGACGATGCCGGGCTTGTCGGTGGGGTTGACGAGCTTGACCTTGAGCCCCTGGTCGATGAGGTGAAACCCGTTGATCGAGAGCATGACCTCCACCGGCGCCTCGCCGGTCTTCATGAGGTCCTGGCTCCGGGCATCGGTCGAGTAGAAGGCGGCGATGTTGGGCTTCAGACGCTTGAGCCGTTCCTGTCCCTTCTGCCAGTTGACCTCGTCGCCGCCCTCGAGGAGCGCGCTGATCGTGATGATGTGCGAGGGGTCGAAGTCGGGCAGCGCGATCTTGCCCTTGAGCTTCGGGTCCCAGAGGTCGGCCCACTTCGTGATCTCGCCCTGGATCTGATCCGGCCGGTAGGCGATCGTGTAGACGTAGGCCCACACGCCGATGTGTGAGTCGCTCCGGAACGCCTCCTTGGCCAGCTCCCTGGCGTTGGGCAGCTTGGCCATGTCGAGCTTCTGGTAGAGGCCGTCGGAGATGTAGAGCCGGCCGACGTGCGTCGTGGTGAAGGTGATGTCCACGAGCGGGGCGCCCTTCGACACCCGGGCCTTGGCCAGACGATCCAGGGTGCCGCCCACCTCGAACTCCACCGGAATCCCGGTCTTGGCCGTGAACGGCTTGGCCACGATCCGCTCGACGGTGTCCTTCCAGTTCCCGCCCCACACGCTGACGACGATCGGATCCGCAGCCACTGCGACGGCCGGCACCATCGCCAGCACGAGCACAGCCAGCCAACACGCGAAGAGAAGACGTTGCATTGATGCCCTCCTACTTCGACAGGTCGATGAGAAGGGTCCAGATGCGAGGCGGCGAAGGAAGGGCCGACTGAGACGTGGCCCGGCCACGTCGCAGGGAGGCCCGACTGAGCCAACGAAGCAGATGGGCCCTTATCATCGACCTAAACGGAGATGTTCCACAGTAACGTCGCGCCGAACGGCAGCACCCCCTGGACGTTCTTGCGGAACGCGTTGGGAACCACGAACTGCCCCCACGGAACGTACGGCACCTCGTCGTAGGTGAGCTGCTGGATCTGGTCGGTGAGCTGCTTCTGCTTGGCGGGATCGGGCTGGCGCGTGAACTCGGCCCGGAGCTTCTCCATCGGCTCGCTGGTCGGCCAGCCGAACCACCCCTTGTCGCCGGCGCCGCCGATCCACGCGTTCACGGCCGGGGTGACGACGTCGAGCCCGGTGGCCCACGTGTGGAAGATGTGCCAGCCGCCCTGCGCGACGGCATTCTTGTTGGCCCGCCGCGCGACCATGGTCGACCAGTCCATCGCCTGCAGATCGACGTTCGCGCCGATCCGCTTGAGCAGCTCCGCCGTCACCAGGGCCGGCGCGTGGGCGTAGGGTGAGTCGGTGGGGTCGAGCACGACGACGGGACGGCCGTCGTAGCCGCTCTCCTTCAGGAGCTGCCGGGCACGCTCGGCGTCGGGCCTGGGCGCCCCCACGCTCGACTCGAAGGGCGTTCCCCCACACATGAAGATCGCCGGGCACGTGCGGTAGTACTTGTCGCTACCGATCACCGCGTCCAGATACATCTTCTGATCGACCATGTAGAGCAGCGCCTGCCGCGCCTTCTTGTTGTTGAACGGCGGATGCAGGTGATTGGGCCGGAGACATCCCTGGCTGCCCCGGGGGTCCGTCACGAAGACGGCGACGTTCGGGTTCTTCTCGAGCCGGGGAACGTAATCGAGCCGGATGTTCTCCCAGTAATCCACCTCGCCCGCCTCGAGCGCCGCCCCCGCCGTGGCCGGGTCGGGAATGTAGCGCCACTCGACGCGGTCGACGAACACGCGCTTGCCGCCGGCCGCACCGCTCGGGGCCTCCGGGCGGGGAACGTAATCGGGGTTGCGCGCGTAGACGACGCGGTTGCCGGGCTGCCAGTCGTCCTTGACGAACCGGTACGGTCCGGAGCCGATCGTCTCCTTCACCTGCTCGTTCGGATCGGTCGCGGCCAGGCGCGCGGGCATGATGAAGGGCACGTTGCTCGACGGCTTGCCGAGCGCTTCGAGGACGAGCCCGAAGGGTTGCTCGAGCTCGAGGGTGAAGGTCTTCCGGTCGACCGCCACCAGCTTGCCCACGGAAGCCAGCAGCAGCCGGCCCACGGTGTCGCGCGCGCCCCAGCGCTTGAGCGAGACGACGCAGTCCTCGGCGGTGACCGGCTGCCCGTCGTGGAACTTGAGACCATCGCGCAGCGTGAACGTCCACCGCATCTTGTTGCCGCTCGCCGACCACTTGTCGACCATCTGCGGCTGGACTTTGAGATTGGCGTCGGTCGCGAAGAGCGTGTCGTAGACCAGATAGCCGTGATTGCGCGTGATGTACGCCGTCGTCCAGATCGGGTCGAGGATCTTGAGGTCGGCGTGGGGGACGAACCGCAACGTGCCCCCGCGCTTCTGCGCGTGGGCCCGCCGGGCTCCGGCGACGGCGGTGGCGGCGATGGAACCGGCCAGGAACGTCCGACGGCTCACGTGAGTCATGGTAGGTCTCCTCCTGTGCCGCGGAGGCTAAGGTAATCGCATCGCGTCATGTGAGCAACTGCGCGCGATTCGGGCAGCCCCGAGCGGCGGTTCGGCGGTATGATCGCCGCCGAGCTCGACGCCAAGGAGAACTCCATGCCCCTGTCGCGATTCGTCACCGCCGTCCTCGTGGCCAGCCTCGCCGGGGCGGCGACGCTCGCCGCCCAGACCGACCCCGTGCGCGCCCCCCTGCCCGCGCCCGTCAAGGTCAAGCAGGGCATGCTCAACGTGCCGGCGCTGTCGCCGCTCTGGCTCCTGCCGGAGTACGCGGCGAAGTACAACGTCCAGATCGAGACCGTGATGTTCCAGCGCTTCGCCGACGCGCGGACCGCGCTCGCCTCCGGCGATCTCGACATCACGGCCTTCGGGCCCCAGGACATCTCGCTGGCCGTGGGCCAGGGCGCGAAATCGCTCGTCGGCGTGGCCGGCGTCGGCTCCGGCAACGACTGCCTCCTCGTCCGCAAGGGTGACGACATCAAGGCGTGGAGCGAGCTCGGGCGCAAGAGCATCGGCATCGGCGCCGGCTCCATCTCCTGGCTCAAGTTCGCGGCCTCCGTGCAGGAGAACGGCCTGGACTACGGCAAGCTCAAGATCGTCAACATCGTCGGCGGCGGCGCCAACTATCTCAAGGCGCTCCAGGCCAAGGAGATCGACCTGGCCGTGGTGTGGCAGCCGTTCTGCGCCCAGGGTATCGAGGACGGCCTCGGCCAGTACCCGACCATCGACCACAACAAGTCCAAGGAAGTCGGCGGGCTCATCGCGGTACTCGCGGTGAACCGCGGGTTCATGGAGAAGAACCGCGACGCGGTGCAGCGGCTCGTGGTCGCCTACGTCGACGTGCTGAAGTTCGCCCAGGCCAACACCCAGCGCTGGGCCAAGATCTACGCCGAGAAGGCGGGGCTGCCCGAGCCGGTGGCCGCCGAGTCGATCCGCATCACGACGCTGGACGCGACGCTGCCGCTGGAGTCGATCAAGCGGATCTCGAAGTTCCTCTCGCAGAACGGCGTGATCGCCCGCGACATCTCGGGCGAGATCGCCCAGCACTACACCTACGACTTCCTGGCCAAGGCGACCGGGAAATCCCCGGCGGACCTGGGCCTCAATCGCTAGGAGTCTATTCCCGTGTATCTCGAGGGGCGCCATGGCTGCGCCGGGACGACCCGAGCCGCCATGGCAGTGCGAGGTGAGCCGTGCTCGGACGGCGAGCCGAGCGGTGAAATGATCGAAAGAGGCTTGGGGGGCCCGCTGCTAGGCCCCCCATGTCAGTAGTGCGCCGCCTGCCCTGGTTCCTGCTGCCGCCGCTGATCCTGCTCGGCGTCTGGGATCTGACCGTGCGCTGGCAATGGGTCGCGCCCGGGATCATCCCGGCCCCCGCCCAGGTGGCCGAGTCGTGGTACCGGTGGATCTTCGGCGCGCCGACCCGCTCGCTGTCGCCGTACTCGGGCACCTGGACCGCCAACGTGCTCTACTCCGCGCGGCGGGTGCTCCAGGGGTTCGGCCTGGCGGCGGTGCTCGGGATCCCGCTCGGCATCCTGATCGGGTGGAACCGGCTCGTCGCGCGGGTCGTCGACCCGTCGATCCAGCTCCTGCGCCCCGTCCCCATCACGGCGTGGCTGCCGTTCTCGATCGCGGTGTTCGGCATCTACGACGCGAGTGCCTTGTTCCTCATCGGGCTCGGCGCCTTCTACCCCATCGTGGTCAACACGACCCACGGCGTCCGTGACACGCATCTGCTCCTGCTTCGCGCGGCCCGGATGCTCGGGGCGCGGCGCCTGACCATCCTCGTCAAGGTCGTGTTCCCCTCCGCGCTGCCCGCGATCTTCACGGGGCTGCGTCTGGGCATCGGCGTGGCGTGGACCGCCGTGATCGTGGCCGAGATGATCGCCGTGAAGTCGGGGCTCGGTTACGTCCTCTGGGATGCCTACTACGTGGGCCGGATGGACATCTGCGTGGCGACGATGTTCTCCGTGGGCCTCCTCGGATTCGTCTCCGACCGCTTGCTCGTCCTCGCCTCACGGATGGCCCTGCGCTGGCGTACGCTCGAGGCCCACGCCTGAAGGCCGTCGGCCCGACCTCCGCGATCGAGCTGAGAGACGTCGGCAAGGAATTCGTCGCGCGCGGCCGGCGCGTGCTGGCGCTGCAGTCGATCGACGTCTCGATCGCGCCGAAGGAGTTCGCGGCGATCCTCGGCCCGTCGGGGTGCGGCAAGTCGACGCTCCTCAACATGGTCGCCGGCTTCGACGCGCCCACGCACGGCCGCGTCCTCGCCGGCGGGGGCGCCGTGACGGGGCCCGATCCGCGTCGCGCCGTCGTCTTCCAGGAGGCCGCGCTCTTTCCCTGGTACACCGTCTTCGACAACACCACCTTCGGGCCCAAGACCTGCGGCGTTCCCGCCGCGACGTACCTGCCGCGGGTCGCGGCCGTCCTCGAGCAGGTCGGCCTCACCGGGTTCGAGCGACATTATCCGGCCGAGCTCTCGGGCGGCATGAAGCAGCGCGTGGCGATCGCCCGCGTCCTGGTGATGGAGCCGGAGATGCTCCTCATGGACGAGCCGTTCGGCAGTCTGGATGCGCAAACGCGCTCCGTGATGCAGGAGCTGCTGCTGTCGGTCTGGGAGCGCTCCCAGCAGACCGTCCTGTTCATCACCCACGACGTCGAGGAGGCGCTGCTCCTCGCCGACAGCGTGTCGGTGATGACGGCCCGGCCCGGCCGCATCAAGAAACGGCTGGCCGTCGAGCTGCCCCGGCCTCGCTCGCTCGACGTGACGATGTCGCCCGTGTTCAACGAGCTGAAGCGCGAGGTCCTCGCCCTGATCCGCGACGAGAGCCTCCGCGTCGCTCGCGAAGGGTGACGGACCGATCAGCGGCCGCGCGGGAGGGCCGAGCCCGTCGCGGGCTCGGCGTGGACGAATCCCACGGCGACGAGCCGATCGACGCCCTCGGCGGCGGTCACGAAGACGGTCACCTCATCGCCCGCTTGCACGACACTCGCGAGGTCTCCGGTGAGCCGCGAGACGTCGACCGACACCGCGCCTCCGGTGGCGTCGCGCAATGTCAGCTCGGTCTTCGAGACCGACTGGACCTTCCCGTCGATCTGGCGCCAGGTCCGTTCCGTGGCCGGTGCGGCGGGGGGGCCGGGGGACGTCATCGTCGGCGGCGACGCCGAGGGTGAGGCGGCCGCCGCGGGCGATCCGGTCGCGGGGGCGGGCAAAGGCGCCGACAGCGCGGAGTCTCCGGCGCCGATGACGGCGGTCGCAACCTCGAAGGGACGGGCGCCCTCGACGCCGACCACCGAGATCCGGTCACCGACGTTGATCGTGCCCCGGGATTGCGCCGCCGAGAGGCCGGCGACGTAGTACTTGCCGTCGTCGGCCCGGACGATGACGAACGGCTCAGCCGCCGCGCCCGGTGACCAGACGAGCGTCCCCTGGACCACGCGTGGATCCCCGGGATTGGCGTGCGTGATCGAGGGAACGATCGCGAGTGCGAGCGCGATCACCACAGCCCGATTCAGTGACATGATGCTGGACTTCAACCGCCTCCACCCCTGAGGACCCATCATGCAGTCGAAGTTCATGCAGTCGAAGTGCCAGCGACTGACGGGTGAAGCGGGGGGCGCGGCAAACGCCCCCCGCCGAGCCTACCGTCGGTCGAGAACGTACTGGACGAGGTTCCAGAAATCGCGAGCCTTGCGGCCTTCCCCCACGCGGGAGAGCGCGCGATCGACGGGATAGCGCCGAAGCTTCTTGAGGAACTCCTCCCGACCGTTCGTCCTCGATCCTTGACGTCGCGGCATTGACTCCTCCTCACGAAGGTTTCCGAACCGCCCCGCCACTTCGCAATCCCGGGGCCAGACCTCGGAGGGTCGACACCGGCACGAACCGCTGATTCGTCAAGTACTTGGCAGGCGCCAGCCGGATCGCCGGCGATGGACGATGCCCGATGCGTGTTCACCTTGAACCAGATCAGGACATCCGGGAGGAGCGACCGCTCCGGCCTATTGGCCGGTCCAGCGTGGCTTGCGCTTCTCGCCGAACGCGCGAACCCCCTCGCGAAAATCCGCGCTCCCGTACGTCGAGCCGATCAGATCCTCGCCGCCCGTCAGGCGGCGGTGCTCCTGAACCCGGCGAATCGCCTCCTTGCTCACCCGCAGGGTGATCGGCGCGTGATCGGCGACGAGCGAAGCCAGCGCGCGGACCCGCTCCTCGATCTCCTCCGGCCCCACGATCTCGTGGACGAAGCCAGCGGACCGAGCTTCATCGGCGGACAGCAAGCGCGCCGTCAGCAAGAGATCCTTCACACGCGAGGGACCGAGGAGATCCACGAAGCGGGAATACGCCTCCATCGAGAGGCAGTTACCGAGCGTGCGGGCGATGGGCACCCCGAACTGCGCATCGGGCGTCGCGATCCGCAGATCGCAGGCGGCGGCGATCTCCAGGCCACCGCCGGTCGCGAAGCCCTGGATCTGTGCGATGACCGGCTTGGCCACGCGCTCGAGTCTGGCGACCCGGCGCTCGAGCTCGCGCTCGTAGGCGAGGCCGTCGGCGGCCGTCGTGAAGGCCGTGAACTGAGCGATGTCGGTTCCGGCGATGAACGCCTTGCCGCCCGCGCCGCGCAGCACGAGCACGCGGACGCTGTCGTCGGCGTCGACCTGCTCGCACGTCTCGTAGAGCCGTTCGTACATCGCCCACGTCAGCGCGTTGCGCGCTTGCGGCCGATTGAACGTCAGCGTGACGACGGGGCCATGCCGGGAGACGAGCACGTGATCGTCCGTCAAGGAATCCTCCGGCGTCATGCTACAGGGCGTCTTCGGGTTTTGAGAACTTTTCACTGAGCGCGCGGAGGGATTCACTGGCAAGCGTGATGCAGCTCCGTCGCGGTGTGACATCACAGCGGCGACCAGTCCGGCTGGGCCTCGGATCCGTGACCCTCGACGGCGATCTGACCGTGCCGTCGGGCGCCGGAGCGATCGTCGTCTTCGTGCACGGAAGCGGAAGCAGCCGGCGTAGCCCGCGCAACCGCGCCGTCCCCGAAGGTCTTCAGGCCGCCGGCCTCGCCACGCTGCTCATGGACCTGCTCACGCCCGGTGAGGAAGCCGTCGACGTGCAGACGGCGCGCTTGCGCTTCGACATCCCGCTGCTCGCCGGGCGCGTCGTCGCCGCCACCGAGTGGATCGGTCGTCATCTCGGCCCGTGGCGGCTCGGCTATTTCGGCGCCAGCACGGGCGCGGCGGCGGCGCTGATGGCGGCCGCCGAGCGGCCCGATCGCGTGGGCGCGGTGGTCTCCCGCGGCGGGCGACCCGACCTGGCCGCCGGGGCGCTGTCACGCGTGCAGGCGCCGACGCTGCTCATCGTCGGCGCCGCCGATCCCGTCGTGCTCGAGCTCAACCTTGAGGCATCGAACGCGCTACGTACCGAGAAGCGGCTCGAGGTCGTCCCGGGGGCCGGCCACCTGTTCGAGGAGCCGGGAGCGCTCGAACGGGTCACGAGCCTGGCGCGCGACTGGTTCGTGCGCCACCTGGCCGCGCCGCTCGAGGTTCGCCGGGCGGGATGAGCATGGCGTCGACGCCGCGGGAGCTGCCCTTTCACGACCGCCGGGACGCGGGGCGCGTGCTCGCCGAGCGGCTGCGACACTACGCGGGCCGCCCGGACGTGCTCGTGCTGGCCTTGCCGCGCGGGGGTGTGCCCGTCGGGTACGAGGTCGCCCAGGCCCTGGGCGCCTCGCTCGACGTCTTCCTCGTGCGCAAGCTCGGCGTGCCGGGGCACGAGGAGCTGGCGATGGGCGCGATCGCGTCCGGCAACGTTCGCGTCCTGAACCCGGACGTCATCGCCATGCTGCACATCCCCCCCCACGTTCTCGACGACATCGCGGCGCGCGAGGAGGTCGAGCTGCAGCGCCGAGAGCGGGAGTACCGCGGTGACCGGCCCCCTCTCGACGCCCGTGGACGCGTCGTCATCCTGGTCGACGATGGCCTGGCGACCGGCGCCACGATGCGAGCGGCCGCAGCCTCCCTCCGGCGGCATGGCGTCGCCCGCCTCGTGGTCGCCGTCCCCGTCGCGGCCGAAGAGACGTGCGAGGCGCTTCGTCCCGAGGTCGACGAGATCATCTGCGCGGTGACGCCCCAGCCGTTCTACGCGGTCGGCGCGTGGTACGAAGACTTCTCGCAGACCGACGACGCCGAGGTCCGCGCGCTGCTCCACCGCGCCTCCGTGGCGACGATCTAGCCGAGACGGGGGCCCCGAGCGGGTCTCCCGAACGGACTCCGACTCACCCGCCGCTCCGCCTCGCCGAGCCATCGGGCAAAGACGGCGAGCCCGGCAACGACGAAGGCGAGCGCGCACGGCACCCACATGATCAGTCCCGCGAGTTGCTGATCCTCGAGCGCCGTCAATCCCCAGCGGTTGCCGTGCCCCTGCGCCGGATACCACACCGTCGGCGCGAGCGTCAGCAGCACCGCGAGAAGCGCCGCATGGCTGGTCGTCACGAAGAGACACAGCGTCGCCACCCCACCGTCGCGCCGACGGCGCGCGAGCGCCCACCAGAACAGAACCGCCGTACCCAGCAGGCTCGCGTGCTCCGCCACGTGCACCCACTCGTGGACGAGCGCCGCCTGGAACAGCCGCGGAGCGTGCCATCCCCACAGGGCCACGCCGAAGATCACCGCGGCGGTCGCCGGGCGTGCCGCGCGCTCCGCCATCCGCACCGGCGGCCAGCAGCGCCAGCGCGCGACGCGCCCGCGGATCGACGGCGGCGCGGCGGCGAGGCCGAGCGCCAGCGGCGAGCCGAGAACGAGCAGCGGCGCGGCGACGGTCACGAGCAGCAGATGCTGCAGCATGTGGGCGGACAGGAGCGTCCCCGCCAGATGGTGGAGCGGCGACAGGAGGGCGACGACGAGCGTCAGCCAGCCCGCCGCGAAGGCGGCGATCTGCCGACGCCGGCGTCTCGTCGCGGCACGAGCCCGCCGGCGGTTCCGCCGTGCCGCGAGCGCATACACCACCGCCGAGAACGCGAGCACCGATCCGGCCGCCGCCGACCAGGCGTCCATGCGTCAGTCGCAGGCCCGCAGGATGAAGTTGGGGATCGCGCTCGCGACGATGACGAGCAGAAACAGCAGGCTGAGCCCGACGCCACAACCCGCCACGAATCGGCGCACCTCGGACCCCGGCGCCCCGCCCCCGCCCACGACTCGTCGCGCCGCGAGCGCCGCGCGCCAGGCGAGCCCGAGACCGGCGGCGGCGACGGCCAGCATCGCGAGCGCAACCAGATGCAGCACGACCTGACCACCGCGCGCACACACCCACGGCACGAGCATGTAGCTCACTTGCAGCTGGACGAGCCAGGCCACCGGCCCGGCGAGCAGGCCGATGAGAAGGGCCGAACCGCCTCGCATCTGGACCCTTCTCATCGGCCTGCGCTACAGGATGCGGGGGCCGAGGAAGACGAGGAGGTAGAGGGGGAGCCAGGCGGCGACGACGAAATACCAGTAGAGGGCGTTCGTCTCGAGGTCGACGTAGTGCTTCGCCTCGACGGGGCCGTTCACGAGCAGCGCCACGAGGAGCACGTTCTCCACGGTCGCCGCGATCACGTGGCCGGTGTGCATGCCGAGGATCGTCCACGTGATCGAGCCGTAGGCATGCGTGTCCCAGCGGCAGCCGAGCGCGACGAACTCGCGCGTGCGCAGGGCGAGGACGACCACCCCGACCACGATGCTGAGGACGAGCGCGGCGAGGGTGGCGAGCCGGCCGCGACGGAGGGCGGAGCGGTGGGCCCACACCATCGGTCCGAGGCTCGCGAGCAGGACCACGACGTTGGCCGTGGCCGCGAGCAGGCCCGGAAGCGGAGTCCCCCCCGGCGGCCAGCCGGGCGTGCCGAGGCGCAGATAGAAATAGCTGCCGATGAGGAGACCGAACATCGTTCCCTCGATGGCGATGAGTCCCCAGACGCCCCACCAGAGCGACGCCCGTGCCCCGAAAGCGAACGCCGGAAGGTCCGAGACGTCGAGCACGAGCGGCCGCCGCATCGTCAGGGCTCCGGCGCGACCGCCGTCGGCGCGCCTTCGGGCCAGAACCAGCCGGTGAGCGTGACCAGGGTGAGGACACCTCCCACGACGACACCCCAGGGTGTGAAGATCGCGAGGCCGATGCCGACGGCCGCCGCGAGCGCGGTCAGGAACGGCCAGAACGTCGGCCCGTCGAGCTCCTGTCGATGGTCGGGCTCCGCGTCCAGCAGCCGCGTGACCAGGATCTCGCGACGGTCGCCGCGCAGGCCGACGACGATCGGCTGGTCGGGCGTCCGGGTCCACAGGGCATAGCGCCCCCCGACCGTGGGGAGGTGGAAGAAGTTGTAGCTGGGCGGCGGCGAGCTGGTCGCCCACTCCAGCGTGTCGGCCTCCCACGGATTCGGTCCCGCGCGCGGCCCGCGACGACGGCTGGCCGCCACGTTGACGACGAAGACGACCATGCTCACCGCGATGACGGCGGCCCCCGCCGTGGCCAGGAGGTTCAGCGTCTCCCAGCCGAGGCCGGGCTGATAGGTGTAGACCCGCCGCGGCATGCCGCGCAGGCCGAGCACGTGCATCGGGAAGAACGTGAGGTTGAAGCCGACGAAGAAGAGCCCGAAGTGCCATCGCCCGGCCCGCTCGCCGAGCATGCGCCCCGTCATCTTGGGAAACCAGAAATACAGCGCCCCGAAGAGCGGGAACACCGAGCCCCCGACGAGCACGTAGTGCAGGTGCGCGACCACGAAGAACGTGTCGTGGGCCTGCAGGTCGAGGGGCACGGCCGCGAGCATCACGCCGGTGAGCCCGCCCACCATGAACACCGCGACGAAGCCGAGCACCCACAGAAGCGGCAGTCGCAGACGCGGCCGCCCGCCCCACAGCGTCGCCAGCCAGCAGAAGATCTGCACCCCCGTGGGGATCGCGATCATCATGCTCGCGGCGGTGAAGAAGCTCTGGCCGAGGCGGGGCAGCCCCGTCGCGAACATGTGGTGCACCCACAGGCCGAAGCCGAGGAACCCGGTCGCGATCATGGAGAGCACGAGCGGGAGATAGCCGAAGACCGGACGCCGCGAGAAGACGTGCACGATCGTCGAGACGAAGCCGAGTGCGGGCAGGAAGATCAGATAGACCTCGGGATGGCCGAAGAACCAGAAGAGATGCTGCCACAGCAGCGCGTCGCCGCCGTGGGCGGTCGCGAAGAACCGGGTGTTCACGAGCCGGTCGAGCGCGAGCATTCCGCTGGCGACCATCACCGCGGGCATGGCAAAGATCACCATGAACGACATGATCACCATGGCCCACACGAACAGGGGCAGGCGGTCGAGCGACATGCCGGGCGCCCGGAGCTTGAACACGGTGACGATGATCTCGACGCCGCCCACGAGCGCCGCGATCTCGGTGAACGTGATCATCTGGGCCCAGATGTCCACGCGCTTCGTGGGCGCGAAGTCCAGGCCGGACAGGGGCACATAGCTGAACCAGCCGGTGTCCGGGCCGACGTTGGCGAGGAACGCGACGTAGAGGAGAATCCCGCCCAGCAGGTAGATGTAGTAGCCGAAGGCGTTGAGGCGCGGGAAGGCCACGTTGCGCGTGCCGATCATGAGGGGCACCAGGTAGAGGCCGAAGCCCTGCATGACGGGCACGGCGAACAGGAACATCATGGTCGTGCCGTGCACGGTGAAGAGCTGATCGTACCGGTCGGGTCCGATGACGCCGAGCTCGGGGCGGCTGAGCTGCAGCCGCATCAGCAGGGCTTCCACGCCCGCCGCGGCGAAGAAGACGAAGGCGGTGACGATGTAGCGCGTCGCGATGGCCTTGTGCCCGACGGTGGCGAGCCACCCGAAGGCGCCTCGCGGCGCGCCCCAGGCCCGCTCCAGCATCGCGTGCTCGTCGGTCTGGGCGTAGGCCGCCACGAGCCCGCCCTCGAGCTTCACCGCGGGCTCCCCAGCCAGGCGACGAACGCGCCCGGAGGCTCCGCGACGACGAGGAGCGCCATGTGCGCATGCTGGAGGCCACAGAACTCCGCGCACTGACCCCGGAAGACGCCGGGTCGATCGGCCTGGAGCCAGGTCGTGGTGGGATGCCCGGGGATCAGATCCTGCTTACCGTGAAGGCTCGGGACCCAGAAGCTGTGGATGACGTCGTCCGAGCGCAGATTGATCCGGACCGGCCGGCCCACCGGGATGTGGATCTCGTTCGCCGTCACCACGCGATCGGTCGAATTCGCCGCCTCGTATCGGACCTCCCACCACCACTGGTGACCGATCACCTCGATCGTGAGCGCGTCGGCGGCGATCAGCGACGACAGCCGGCGTTCGGTGACGACGCTGGCCACGAGCAGGACGATGAGGATGACGACCGTCGCCGCGATGGCGCCACCGACGACCAGCCGCATCCCACGCTCCTCGCCGGGCTCCACGGGCGCACCGACGACCGCGTCGGACCTTCCGCGACCGCGGAGGACCGCCCCGACGAGGGCGATCAGGACGACGACGAACACGGCGGCGCAGATCCAGAACATCAGCCACCAGAGATCGGCGATCCGCGCCGCCTGGGGCCCCGCCGGATCGAGGACGAGCGACGCCATGGGCGGCGTCAGGCGACGCGGCGCTTGGGAGCGCGCTCGAGGTCGGTGACGCGGCCGCGCAGGCGTGGAGCGCGGGGGTCGGTCAGGTCGAGCTTGTTCCAGGGCACGAGGTACCCCGCCTTCCGACCACCGGCGAGGCCGAGGAACGAGCGGCCGATGCGCCAGGCGGCCAGGCGCTCGATCACGCCGTAGACGCCCAGCTCGTACTCGCGCACCTCGCACGCGCCGTCGCGGACCTCCGCGCGAACTTCCTCGATGCGCCCCACCCCGCGGCCCGAGCCGTCGCGGACGGTTCTCCCGAGCAAGGCGTCGAGGGCGAGCTCGCGGGTCATCGCCTCACGCGCCCGGGATGCGGCCGATGACGTGGCGGCGGAGCCATCGCTCCCACACGTACGCCGGCGTCGCCGGCGCATCGACGTCGACCGTCACGTCGATGCCGACGTCGCGGATCCTGGACCACGGGATGCGGTAGGGCTCGCCGCGCCGGAGGCCCCACCGGCGGGCAAGCGGAGCGATCCACCGGCCTGCGCCGAGCGGCAACCGCCGGAGCAGCGCCATCCCGCCGACCTCGAGCGCGCTGACTCTCGGCGGCTGAGCCTCCCGCAGCTCGAGCACGACCCCGTCCACCTTCCCCATGCGCCGGCCCTTGCGATCCACGAGCTGCTCATCGAGGACGTCGCGGACGAGGTACACCCTCACCCTCCGAAGATCTGCAGCGGCAGGGAGACGATCGCGAGCACGCACGCGAGCGCGGTCACCGCGAGCACGACGCCGTTGCCGAGCCAGCCGTTCACGTGCTCGCCCACGTAGTGCTCGTCGTTCATCACGATGAGGAACGGCACGACGGCCAGCGGCAGGGTGGCCGCCGTGAGGACCATCGCGACGACGGTGAGACGCAGCGGATCCACGCCGACCGCGGTCAGGAGCGCGCCGAGGAGCAGGGCGGCGGTGTAGACGGTCGCGAAGCGTGCGGCCTTTCGCGGCCGGACGTTCTCGCCCCAGTTCCAGCCGAGCCCTTGCGCCACGAGATAGGCCAGCGCCAGACTGACCTCGAGCGCCGCGCCGAAGCACGCGATGCCGAGCGAGAGCACGAACAGGACGAAGCCCCAGAACCCCAGCGGCTCCGTCAGCATGAGCGCCATCTGGTCGTACCGCTCGATGCGGATCCCCCGCGGGTGAAAGACCAGGCCGGCGACGACGAGCACGGCGACCGCCAGGAGGGCCCCGAAGCTCATGCCGACGATGGCGACCACGCGGTTCGTGCTGAGGTCGTCTTCTTCCCACTCGTCCTCCACGGCCCCCGACGAGTAGAAATAGAAGAGATAGGGCGTGATCGAGGCGCCGAGGATCCCCACGGCCAGGAGCCAGTACCGGCTCGCCTCCCGCGTGGGCATCGACGGCAGCAGTCCCCGGCCGACATCGCCCCACGACGGCTTCAACATGAGCGCCCCCACGACGAACACCACGGTGACGAGCCCCAGCAGCGAGACGCCGTTCTCGATGACGCCGAAGGTCGCCTTCCAGAGAAGCAGCCAGACGGCGAAGGCCACGGGCAGCGCCCACCACTGGATCCCGATCCCGGTCGCGAGCTGCAGGGCCAGGCAGACGCCGCCGATCTCGGCGCCGAGCACCAGGAGCGTCACGAGGGCGAGCACGACGAGGGGGATCACGAAGAACGTCGCCCCGAACCGCTCCCGGACGGCGTCGCAGATCGTGTGGCGGCTGACCGCGGCGAGACGTCCCGACATCTCGACGAGGAAGATGAGGCACACGGCCCCGAGGACGACCGCCCAGGCGAGCTGGAACCCGAAGGCGGCGCCCGCCTGCGCGGACGTCGCCAGCGAGCCGACCTCGAGGAACCCGCCCACGCTCGTGACGATGCCGAGGGCGAGGGCGAGGACCTTGTTCATCCGCGCTCGCCCCGCAGTCCGCGGCGCGCGAGATCCACGGCCTCGCGGTCACCTCGCGCGAGAGCGGCCCGCATTCGTCCGACGCTGTCGGCGAGTCGCTCGGCGCGGCGCCGCACGTCGGCGGTCGGCGCGTGGTCGCGCCGCGCGCGCGCGCGTGCCTCCAGCGAGACGCGCGCCCGCTCGAGCGTTTGCGCGAAATAACTCGTCGGCGTCCGCCCCCTCAGCCATGCGTCGGCCGCCATCTCCGTCGTCGCCGCCCAGGACACCACGATCTGCGCATCGCGATCCGACGACGATCGAGAGCACGCCGCCAACGCCACCACCACGAGCGCCAACCCCGCGACCCGTGTCATCTCCGCAACGCTAGAGCAACCGCCAGGCCAACGACGCCAGCAGGTCACCTCCCTGCCCCCTCCGGTCCGGCTGTCCGAGCGCCGGCGTTGCCAGCGCAATCCTGCTCCCGAGGGGGAGGCAGGGAGGAACGCGCCGTCAGGCGCGTGACGACCGATTGCAGTGCGAGGTGAGCCGCGCTCGGGCGGCGAGCCGAACCCTTCAATGATCGAAATCGGGGGACGAAGTCCCCCTCCGAGTTAGTAGGTCAGCCGGACTCCGCCGCGGATTTGCCGTGGGCCGCCCGTCGTCACGATGCCGTCGGTCGTGCGCTGGACCGCGTAGGTCTCGTCGAGGATGTTCTCGAGGGCGAGGAAGATCTCGCCCAGCCGCGGAGCGATCACGGAGTCCGCAGCGCGAACTTCACCGGCACCTCGACCACGCTCTCCACCGCATGGCCGCCCCGGCTGGCCGGCGTGAAGAGCCACGTCCGCACGGCCGCCAGCGCCGCCTCGTCGAGGATCGTCGTCCCGGAAGAGACGGCGACGCGCGCATCGTCGACGCGCCCGTCGTAGCGGACGAGGACGCTCAGCACGACCACGCCCTCGAGCCCCTGGGCGCGCGCCGCGGCCGGATAACGCGGCAGCGGCGCGTGTCGGTAGGCGGCGGGCACCGGCAGCGGTGCCGCGCGAATCTCGAGCGACCCGATCTCGACGGTTCCGAGCCTCGGGGCGGGACCGTCGCCCGCGGTCGACGACAATGCCGTCAGGACAACGATGAGGGCGGCGATGAGTGCGCTCGTAGCGCGTGGATGCTACCGCCCCCGCGGTCCCATTGACAAGCTCCGTCGGCCGGGATTAGTGTCTCGTCGCCAGCGTCGGGCAGCTCATCCCTTGATGCCGGAGGTCGACCATGCAACTCCGCTTCGGCGCTCACGTGCTTCTCGTCGTCCTGATCCTCTTCGCCGGTGCCGTCGAGGTCGGCGCCCAGCAACCGGCGGCACCGCCTCCGACCTGGAAGCAGGGCCAGTCGGCTGACATGGCGACCTCGACGCTGGCACCGGTGCCTCAGCCGCCGGCCCCCCTGGCCGCCGAGAAGATCCCCGTCGACAAGATCAAGCTCCCGCCGGGGTTCAAGGTCGAGGTGTGGGCGTCCGGGATCAGCAACGCGCGCGCCATGACGCTCGGGAGCAAGGGCACGATGTTCGTGTCGAGTCGCGTGGCCGGCAACGTCTACGCGCTGGTGGACAAGGCCGGCAAGCGCGAGGTGAAGGTCATCGCCAAGGGCCTCGACATCCCCAACGGCGTGGCGTTCAAGGACGGCGCCCTCTATGTCGCCGCGCAGAACCGCATCCTCAAGTACGAGGACATCGAGGCCAAGCTCGACAATCCCGGAGAGCCCAAGGTCGTCATCGACTCGTTGCCCAAGCACCAGCCGCACGGCTGGAAATACCTGGCCTTCGGGCCCGACGGCAAGCTCTACTTCAACATCGGCGCGCCCGGAAACATCGTCCTGCCGCCGGAGACCAACGCCAACATCTCCCGCATCAACGCCGACGGTACCGGCTTCGAGTACGTCGCGCGGGGCGTGCGGAACAGCGTGGGGTTCGACTGGCACCCCGTGACCAAAGAACTGTACTTCACCAACCACGGGCGCGACTGGCTCGGTGAGGACGTGCCGAACGACACGTTGCACCAGGTCTCCAGTAGAAACGTCCCCCATTTCGGCTACCCGTTCTGCCACCAAGGCGACATCCTCGATCCCGACTTCGGCAAGGGTCGCGCCTGCAGCGAGTTCAACCCGCCGCTGCTAAAGCTCGGCCCCCACGTGGCGCCGATCGGGATGATCTTCTACACCGGCAACATGTTTCCGCCCGAGTACAAGAACCGGATCTTCATCGCGCAACGGGGGTCGTGGAACCGTACCCAGAAACTCGGATACGGGGTGACGACGGTCACGCTCGCCATGGGCCAGCCGCCGAAGCAAGAGGGGTTCGCCTCAGGCTGGTTGGAGAACAATCAGCCATGGGGTCGCCCGGCGTACCTGTACCAGATGCCCGACGGCGCCCTGCTCGTTTCCGACGACTACGCCGGCGTCATCTACCGGATCAGCTACTCGCGCTGAGCCGTAGGATTTCCGCGACCGTCGTCGTGCTCGCCGGCATCCTCGTGCTGTCGGCGGCGCCGGCGGTGTTCGCCGCGGACGTCGAGGCGGGGCGCCGCAAGGCCGCGCCGTGCGCGACGTGCCACGGCCCGGACGGCAACTCGACGGTTCCCGGCACGCCGTCGCTCGCCGCGCAGCCCTCGCTGTTCACGCACTGGCAGCTGGTGAAGTTCCGCGAGGGCCGCCGGAAGGACGCCCAGATGTCGCCCTTCGCCGCCAACCTGAGCGATGACGACATGGCGGATCTCGCCGCCTACTACGAAGCCCAGCCCGCGCGCCGGCGCCCCGCGTCGGTCGACGCGGCGAAGGTCGCCGCCGGTCGACAGCTCGCCGAGCAACACCACTGCACCTCGTGCCACCGGCCGCAGCTGACCGGCCAGCAGCAGATCCCGCGCCTGGCGGGTCAGGACCTCGCCTATCTGACGAAGCTGATCCGCGGGTTCAAGCAGCAGACGGCGTCGGATTTCGACGGCACGATGACGATGGCGGCGCAGCCGCTGCGCGACGAAGACATCGAGCCGCTCGCCCACTTCCTCGCTTCGCTCGAGCCGTAATCCTTGCGCGCGTCGACGGGTGGTCAGTCCGTGGGGAACAGGACGGGATCGAGCAGCTGGGAAGGGCGGAGACCCTGGAGGCGAGCGCGCGCCGCCTCGTCGAGGGCGCTGGCGGGGGCGCAGCCGACGAGCTCGTAGCCGGTGACGCGAAGTCCCCGCTGGGCCGTCTCGGCGTCGAGACGCTCCATCACGGCGCGTGGCGGGGTGCGGCGGTAGTCGAGGAGGTTCATCGAGACCTGGGCGATGCCGCGCGTGGGGAGCCTCACGCCGAGGGCGCGGACGGCCGGGAGGCCGCCGGGCGAGCGCTCGCGGATGGCCGCGGCGATCCCGCGAGCGCCGGGGAGGTCGTCGGTGGCGAGCATGGCGTTCAGCGCGATCAGGGGCCGGCGGGCCCCGATGACGGTGGCGCCGGCGCTCGGATGGGGTACGGCGGGGCCGGCGTCCGGGAGCCATCGTGGATCGGCGAGCCGCTCGGCCAGGTGCTCGAAGCCTCCGGCCCGGAGCTCCGGCAGATCACGCCGTCCCGGCACGATCGCGGCATCCTCGTAGAAGAAGACCGGAAGTCCGGTCCCAGCCGCGAGCGCGCGCCCGACCCGTCGCGCGATCGCCACCGCGTCCGCCATGGGCAAGCCCGCGAGCGGCACGAAGGGAATGACGTCGACCGCGCCGATGCGCGGATGCACGCCCGCGTGCCGGCGGAGATCGATCAGCTCGACGGCGAGCCGAGCGAAGGCCAGCGCCGCGCGCTCGACGATGTCCGGGGCGCCGAGGAACGTGAACACCGAGCGATGGTGGTCGACGTCGCTGTGCACGTCGACGAGCGTCGCACCGGCCTTCTGGACGGCGTCTGCCAGCCGGCGCAGCCGCTCGGTGTCTCGCCCCTCGCTGACATTGGGCACGCACTCGAGGCGCGCCTCGGTCATCGGCCGAAGACGAGCGGCGAGCGACTCACGATCGGTCGGGAAGACGAAAGTCGCCCGGGAAGCTCTCGAGCGCCGCGAGCAGAGCCAGCGGCGCCGCCTGGCCGAGACCACAGAGGGACGCCAGGCGGATCGCCTCGGACAGCTCGCGGGCCTTGGCCGCCGGGTTCGGGCCCGAGCCAAGCTCGTCGATCATCGCGAGCAGGCGCGGTGTCCCCTCCCGACAGGGCGTGCACTTGCCGCACGACTCCTTGGCGTTGAAGCGGAGCAGGATCTTGACGATGTCCACGACCGACGCCGTGGCCGGCACCCCGACGATGCCTCCCGTGCCGGGCGACACACGCTCGCGCGGCTCCATCGGCACGTCGAACAGCGACGCGGGCACGATGGTCCCCGACGGTCCTCCGACGACCGCGCCGCGAAACGCCCCGTCCCCGAGGACACCGCCGCCGATCTCGTCGAGTAGCGCGCGCAGGGTCACGCCATGGCGCACCTCGACGACGCCCGGCCGCCGGATCGGGCCCGAGAGCCCGAAGATCTTGGTGCCGGCGGCCTTGGCGGTGCCGAGCCGCGCGAACCAGGCACCTCCGCGCTCGACGATCGACGGGATCGCCGAGAGCGTCTCGACGTTGTTGATCACGGTCGGTCGCCCCCACAGCCCGGACTCCACGGGGAACGGCGGCCGCGTACGCGGTTGCGCGCGCCGGCCCTCGATCGACTCGAGCAGTGCCGTCTCCTCGCCGAGCACGAAGCCTCCGGCGCCTCGACGCAATTCGACGTGACAGGAGAAGGGGCGTCCGAGGATTTGCTCGCCGACGAGGCCTGACGCCTCGGCCGCGGCGACGGCGCGGGCGAGGCGCTCCGCCGACAGGTTCGCCTCGCCGTGCACGTAGAGGATGGCGCGCGTGGCGCCTGCGGCGTAGGCGGCCAGCAGGACCCCCTCCACGGCCTGGTGCGGATCGCCTTCCATGAGATGACGATCCTTGAAGATCCCGGGCTCGCCTTCCTCGCCGTTCATGATGACGTACTTCGGCTCGCCGGGCGCCTTCGCGCACCCCTCCCACTTCACGGCCGTGGGAAAGAACGCCCCGCCGCGCCCCTGCAGCGCGGCGTCCTTGACGCTCGCGATCACGTCGGCCGGTGGGCCGTCGAGCGCCCGTGCCAGCGCGCGATAGGCGCCGCTCGACAGCGCGTCGTCCAGCTCGGTCGGATCGATGAGCCCGCAGCGCGAGAGCAGCACCCGCTCCTGCCCGCGCCAGAACGGATGCTCGGCCACCGGCGTCAGCCCGCGCCAGGCGCGGTCGTGGAAGACGACCCCGACGCCGAGCGGCGTCTCGTCGCCGGCGAGCGCATCGACGAGCGAGCCGGCACCGGCCACATCGACGCGCTCGACGACCACCGTCGGCCAGCCGGGGCGCCGCACGGTCACCACCGGCGCCGCGTAGCACATTCCGTTGCACGCGCCGTCGATCACCTCGGCGTCAAGCCCGCGGCGCGTGACCGCGGCCCGGAGCGCCTCGAGCACGGCCTCCGCGTCGACCGCCCGGCCGCACGCCCCCGACTGCACGAGCAGCCTCAGCGCCGGCCGAGCCCGGCTGCGCGCGGATGCCTGCTCCACCAGCGCGTCGAGCGCGTGCACCGCGGACTCGGCGGACGGCCGACGCGGCACCGAGGAGCGCGGCGGCGCGACGTCGAGGTGCTCGGCCGCCGGCCGGAACCATCGTTCGACACCGGCGACGGCGTCGACGGTGACGCGGCCCCGGTAGGCACCGTCGACCTCCAGCATCGGCGCCACGGAGCATTCGAAGAAGCAATCCGCGGGCTCCACCATGACGTCGGGCGGAGGGGCGCCCCCGGGCCTCACCGGGAAGCGCCGCTCCAGCGCGTCGCGGAGGGCGGCGCCGCCGAGGAGCGAGCACGTGACCCCGGTACAGACACGGACATGGTGCCGGCCGCGCGGCTGGAGGCGAAACTCCGGATAGCCCGAGGCGACGCCGTACACCTCGCTGGCCGGCACGCGTAGGTGCGCCGCGACCTCGGCCAGCGCCGTCTCGGAGAGCCAGCCTGCCGCGCCCTGCACGGCGTGCAGGGCCGGCAGCAGCCAGGTGCGCTCGCGGGGGAATCGCGAGACGAGGGCGTGGGCGTCGGTCACTGCTTCCAGTTCACCATGTCCCGAAACCGCTTCATCTCGTCCTCCTTCATGAACACGGTGTGCTCGGGACCGGGATACCGCCGGCCGACGACGTCATCGTGATAGTCCTGCAGCACCTTCTGGATCACCGGGAAGATCTCCATGTAGACCTTCGAGTGGCGGGGCGTGTGGCGGTCGTAGAACTTGAAGAGATCGGAGGTGATGATGTGCACACCGTCGGCCTTGTTGCCCGCCCCCAGGCTGATCACCGGGACCGGCAGCGTCTCGGCCAGGTACTGACACACCTCCGAGGTCGTCACCTCGCAGAGGATCGAGAAGCAGCCGGCGTCGACCATGGCCCGGGCGTCGTCGACCAGCTCCTGCGCGCGCTCGGCCGTCTTGCCCTGGGCGCTGAAGCCCCCGAGCTGGGCGACCCGCATCGGCGTGATCCCGATGTGGCCCATGACGGGGATGCCCGCGCGCACGATGGAGCCGATGAACTTGGCGTGATGCTTGTTGCCCTCGCACTTCATGACCTCCGCGCGGCCCTCGCTGACGAAGCGCGCGGCGTTGCGGATGGCCTGCTCCTCCGAGAAGTGGTAGCTCATGTACGGCATGTCGGTCATGCGCAGGCCGTACTTGGCCCCGCGCGACATGCCCTGCGTCATGAAGAGCACTTCCTCGTAAGTGACCGTCTCCGTCGTCTCGTGGCCGAAGAGGATCATCCCGCCGGTGTCGCTCGTGCAGAGCACGTCGATGCCGATGCGATCGGCGATGATCGACGTGGGATAGTCGTAGACGGCCAGCATGGTGATGGGCTCCTTGCGAGCCTTCTTCTCCATCAGCATCGGGATGGTCATCTTCTTGCGGGGCTTCGCATCGGCCGGCTTCGTGTCCGCCATCATCGCTCTCCTGTGTGGGGGTGTGGTCGTTCAGCGCGGCGCCGCGTCGGCGCCGGGGGTGGTGTCCGAGAACGTCGGGCCGAGGCGCGCGCGGAGCTCGGCGCCGCGCCGGCGGAGCCCGTCCAGTCGTCGGCCCGCGTCCGCGACGAACGCGGGATCGTCCAGCCCGTCGAGGTTTGCGCGGGCGGTGACGATCGCCCCCTCGAGGGCGGCGCTGGCTAGGACACAGGCCACGCCCACGTCGGCGACGGTGCTGGGGCGGGCGAACGGCAGCACGTCCACGCACCGCTCGAGAATCCTCACGCACGCCGCGGCCAGCTCGAGGGGGACCTCGATGGCGCCGACGAGCGCGGCCCGCAGCGCGGCCGGACGCGCGGCGTCGCGCCGGCGTCGCGCCTCGAGGACCCGGTTGTACGCGAGGACGTCGAGCGTGATGAGATCGGCGAGCCGGCGACGCAGCCCGTCGGCCTCGGCGGCGATCTCGGCCGGCGCCGCGGCGTCCGACGCATGACGCGCGGCGACACCGGCGACCATCTGCACCAGCGCCGCCGCCGCCGCGCCGGTGAGGGCCGCGGCGGCGCCGCCGCCCGCCAGCACGCCCGGGCTGGCCAAGCGCGCGAGGAGCGCGTCGACGCTGGTGGGATCGACGGCGACCATCACGGAGTGGCAGTGCGAGGTGAGCCGCGCTCGGGCGGCGAGACGAGCGGTGAAATGACCGAAGACCGCCGGCGCTGGAGCCGCATGGTGTAACGGATGCGGTCACCCCGATAGAACATCTGCTCGAAGTCGACCGGCGCGCCGGCCAGGCTACAGGTGGTGCGCTCGATGGCGAGCACGGCGGCGCCGCACTGGAGCCCGAGCGCCTCGGCGACGACACGGGTCGCGCCCATGGCCTCGATACGATACGACGCCTCGCCGAGCGGGATCCCGTACTTCTCCTCGAAGAGGGTGAAGATGGGGGAGATCTCCAGGTTCTCCTCGGCCACCCGGCGCCCCAGCTCGAGCGGCAGGAACGAGTACTCGAAGGAGACGGGCACCTCCTCGGCGAGCCGGATACGGGTCAGGCGCGTCACGACGTCGCCGGCGGCCACGCGCAACGCCTCGGCGACGTGCGCGGAGGCCTTCTCGTTGCGAAGCCCGAGGACGCGGGCGGACGCGGAGAGGCCGAGGGCCTGCATGTCCTCGACGAATCCCGTCAATGCCGACAGCTCGGGCTCGATCCTCCTCGGGGCGACGAAGGTCCCCTTGCCCCGCTGGACGGCGATGAGCCCTTCCTTCTGGAGCAGCGCGATGGTCTGGCGGACGGTGGTCCGGCTCACCCGGTACGTGTCCATCAGCTCGAACTCGGTGGCCAGCCGATGTCCCCGCGCGAGCCGGCCGGAGCCGATGTCCTGGCGCAGGATCTCTGCGAGCTGCTGATAGAACGGCACCGGACTGCCCCGCTCGATCGCGCCCATCTCTCTCCTCTCCCCGGCGTCCACCGCGGGTCCTCTCATCGGCCTGTCAGCTGAATTTGTCGTAGCGAATGTCCGTGGATTTGAGCCGGCCTTCGAGCAACAGCATCCGGAGGGTGGCGTTGACCATGGGGGGCGGGCCGGCCGCGTAGGCGCGCACGTTGGCGAACTTGCCCTTCATGTGCTCGCCGGCCACGGCGTGCACCATCCCGCGCGCGAACGTGAAGTGCGGATGCGCGTCCACGAGCGCGCCCTCCACGTCGGTGTCGGACAGGGCCAGGGTCACGTGCAGCCGCTCGGGGGCCATCCGCTTGAAGGCGAGGAGCTCGTCGAGGAAGAAGAGATCGCGCGCCGTCCGGACCCCGAAGAAGAGGTAGCCGCGGTGCGGGTCGAAGTGGCGCTCCGCGCAAGCGCGCGACAGGATCGCCATCATGCCCGCGATGCCGCTGCCGCCGGCGACGCACAGCACGTCGCGCGCGACGTCGGGATGAAAGGTCGCGTGACCGAGCGGACCGAACAGGTGCACCGCCGAGCCCTCCACCGAGGGGCCGAAGAACCACTCCGACAAGCGGCCGCCCGGCTTGGCCTTGATGACGAACGTCAGCCGGCGCGTCCTGCGCTCGTAGTTCACCATGGAGTAGGCGCGACCGCCGCGGATGCCGGGCACCGTCATCACCATGAACTGGCCGGCCTCGTAATCGACGGGACGCTCCAGCTCCAGCTCGAGGCAGACCACATCGTGGGTCAGGCCCCTGCGATGGCGGATGACGGCGTCCAGATGCTCCGGCACGCAGGCGCCGGCCGGCATCGGATTGGCGGCGGCCGCCACCCGCACCGTGCAATCGGCGCCGGGCAGCGCCTGACACATGAGGATCTCGCCCGGCTTCAGACCGGCATGACCCGGCGCCTCCGCCCACGCGCTCGCCGGCTCGCCCGCCAGCAGCCGCGCCTTGCACGTCCCGCACGTCCCCGTGCCGCACTCGTACGGCAGCGCTATCCCGCTCTGGAGCCCCGCGTAGAGGATGTTCTCCCCGGGCCCGCACTCGAACCCGTGCGTCTGACCGTTCGCCTCGACGACGATCTTCACGATGTCAGAGCGGCCAGTGCTTGCCGATGCCGAGGCTGCGCGTTTCCAGGCGCACGTTCCGGCGACGGAGACGGGCGGTGCCGTCCGCGAGAGCCACCGTGTCGTGGTAGCGACCGACGGCCCACAGCTCGGTGGCGCCGCCGTCCAGGGCGGTGGCGAAGATCACGACCGACGTGACGGCCTCCGCCTCTCGCCGCGCGGCGTCGTAGTCGACCGTGTACACGGAGACGTGGCGCGTGAGCGGGGTCTGGTCGCTGTTGTGCTTGGGCAGCATCTTCATGAGGTTCGTGATGCCGTCGAGGTCGTGATCGAGCCAGACCATGTCGCGCCGGATCTCGGGACTCCACGCGGAGATCGTGTACTGGAAGTCGGGCGTGCAGAGCTCGAGCCACTCCAGGAACTTGTTGCGATCGAGGAGGAGGCAGGCCCGATAGATCAGATCACGGACGGCGTGGTCCGCAGCGATGCGCGCGTCTGTCATCATGGGGGGCCTAGCCGCGGACCGGCCCCATCTGTGAGGCCTCGGTGGCCGAGCGGCCCATACGGCGCGTCCACTCGGTGTAGTAGTGGCGCATGCCGACCTCGTCGTGGATCTTGTTCTGCTCCTCGCGGCCGTGCAGGATCCACGTCTGCCCGCGGCCGATCGCCCGCCCCTGTCCCATCACCCCGAGCAGGTCCTCGTGGAGGTTGCGCCCGAAGGGCCCCCAGATCGAGTTGTAGTCGCGGATGCGCTGGCCGCGCTCCTCGGCCGCGTCGCCCTTGAGGCCGAGGCCGCGGAACTCGATGACGGTGCGCGTGGGGCTGAGCGGCGTCATCGTGTCCAGACGCAGCGACGATCCACGGATGTTGTAGGTGCAGTTCGGGAAGAGGTCGACCATCTTCCAGCCGTTCCGTGGCAGCCCCGGGAAGGACAGCTCGCGAGAGTGAAATCCCTCGTACGCCTCGTAGTTGACGACCTGATCGCCGACCTGCGCGTGCCCGTTGGGGAACGGCACGTACTCCCGCTCCCAGTAGCTCGGCAGCAGCATGCTGGTCTGGCGATTGTGATAGTGCATGTAGTCGTGATAGAACTCGCTGTTCGTGTCGTGCCAGAACTTGAAGTTCGTGCTCACCACGGCCTTGTGGTAGTGGAAGATGTCCAGCGGCTCGCTCTCCAAGCACTTCAGCATCCCGTCGAGCGCGTGGCCGACGTACTCCTCGAGCGGGCCGGCGGCGTCGTCGAGATTCACCCACACCATGCCCCCGTAGCCCACGGCCGTCCGCACCTCGCGGAGCCCGTAGTCCTTCTTGCTGAGGCGCTCGCCGTACCCTTGCTTCTCCCGCGTGATGTCGATGCAGTCGCCCTTCGTGTTGAACGCCCACGCGTGGAAGATGCACGTGATGTGCTTGCCGTTGCCGGCGGGGCTGTAGACGATCGTGTTGCCGCGATGCGGGCAGACGTTGTAGAAGGTCCGCACCTTGCCGTCCTCGCCCCGCGCGACCAGGAGGTTCTTGCCGGCCGGATGGGCGAAGGTCCGGTAGTCGTTGGCGTTGGGGAGCTCGCTCTCGTGACAGGCGATGACCCAGACCTTCGCGAAGATCTTCTCCTGCTCCTCGGCGAAGACCTCGGGGTCGCTATAGATCCGCGGGTCGACGTAGTGGGTCGCCGGCAGCGATGGCTTCGTGTTCCAGGCGGCCGCGGTGCGTGCCATACCACCCTCCCCGGGTGCGAGCGAATCGCTCGATCGCGCCGGTCGGATCAGGTTGTCTCAAGATGTCCTAGTATGTCGATCGGCCCGGACAGCGTCAAGGCTTTCGCCAGATCAACCCGTCGAAGAACCGCAAGGCCTCGCGCGAGGCCCAGTCCCGCGGACCTTCGGCGGCCGCGACGACCTCACCCCGCGGGCTGAGGATGACCGTGAACGGCAAGGTCCCCACCTGATAACGCGCGCTCACCGCCCCCTCGGAATCGAGCAGGATGCGGAAGTCGATGCCCTGGCGGCTCGCGAAGCGCCGCACGTCGTCCGCCGCCTCGCGGTAGTTCACCGCCACCACCTCCAGCGTCGAGGGCGGGAAGCGTGCCTGCAGACGCTGCATCGCCGGCATCTCCATCTCGCACGGCGTGCACCACGAGGCCCAGAAGTTCAGGAGCACCCAGCGCCCGCGGAGATCGGCCCGGCGGACGGCGCGCCCGCCCAGATCCACGAGCGCGAACTCCGGGGCGCGCACCCCCACGGGCGCCGGCTCGAGCGCGAGCGCGTGCCAGGGCAGCGGTCGCGACGCCGCCGACGCCGCGGCGACGGAGACGACCAGCGCGCCGGCCCCGATGGCCGTGATGATCCGGACCGTCATGGCCGTCGCCCCTGTCGCTCCACGAGCCCGCGCAGGGCGTCCGCGTCCTGCTGTGGAAGCGAGCATAGCGTGGCGCTGCACACGTACGCGCGCGGCTCGGACACGGCCGCCGGCTGTCCAAGCATGGCCGCGACCGGCGCCGGCAGCCGGCCGGGATCGATCGTCTCCGGGTCGTAAGCCGCCACCGTCTTGCCGGGACGGAACGCCCGCAGCGCGCCGCGCGCCAGCGTGCCCGTGCGCGGATCCGACGCCTTGCCCGCGATGACGACGTGCACGGCGCCGTTGAGATGCAGGTCCGCGGCATACGCGTACGAGGCCGTCAGTGGTCCGAGCCGATGGGCCGAGAGCGGGAACGCCGCGAGCGTGTCACGAGCGAGCGTCCGATACGAGGGGTCGCTCGTGAGCCCGTACAGACGCTCGAGGACGAGGGCGGCCAGGGCGTTGCCGCCCGGGCGGTCCTCGTCGACGAAGCTCTTCCGCGGCTCCGCCGGCACGCCGGCCTCGGCCACGCCGATCGGCGTGTCGGAGAAGGCGCCGTCGGCGTCGCGAAAGCGGTCGACGGCGTGGGCGACGAGCGCGCGGGCCCGGTCGAGATGGCCGACGGCGCCCGTCACCTCGAAGGCGTCGAGGAAGGCGGACGCGACGGCCATCTGATCGTCGAGGAACCCCGCGACCGTGATTCCGCGGCCGTGCCGATAAGCGTGCGCCACGCCGCCGTCCGGCTGGCGCAGGCGCGACCAGAGGAAGTCGAGCGTGTCGAGCGCGACGCGCCGCCGGTGGTTGCCCCCCAGGACCTTGTAGGCCTCGAGATAGGCCGAGGCCAAGAGCGCGCTGCGATCGGCGTACACCGTCGACTCGACGGCCGGCTCGCCGCGCGCCGCGCGCGCCCGCCGGAGCCGCTCGGCGCCCGCCCGAACACGCCGCTCCATCGAGGCGACAGACGCGCCCGCGTCGGCGGCCAGCCGGTCGACACCGACGGCGATCGCCAGCGGGCGCCGCTCGACGACGCCGGCCAGCCCGAAATGCCGGACCAGCAGATCGGCGTCGACCGCCAGCGCCGCGCGCACGTCCGCCTCGTTCCACAGGAAGTACCCGTCGGTGCCGCCGGGCCCGTCGCCGCTCTGCGCGGCATGGAAGCCGCCGCCAGGGCGGACGAGGACACGCTCCGTGTAGGCGAGCACGGCCTCGGCGACGGCTCGATAGCGCGTCGCGCCCGTCATCTGGTAACCGAGGAGGTAGACGGCGATCGCCTGCGCCTGGATGACGTCGAGCCGCTCGAAGTGGGGCGCGCGCCAGGCGCGGTCCGTCGTGTAGCGGAAGAACCCGCCGCCGAGGTGGTCGCGGATCGCGCCCGTCGCCATCGCGTCGAGCGTCTTCGTGAGGACCTCGCGCAGCCGCGGCTCCCCCGTCTCCGCATACCGCCGGCCGATGAGGGCGAGGATCGCCGCCGGCACGTGCTTGGCCGCCTCACCGAAGCCGCCGTGGGCGGCATCGAACTGGGCGAGCGTGATGTCGAGGATCTCGCCGGCCAGTCGCGGCGACAGCTGAGCGGGACGCACGGAGAGATCGGGCGCCGCCTGCAGACGCCGGGCCGCGAGGGCCGCCGCCCGCGCATCCCCCGGATGCTCGCGGAGAAACGCCACGACGCGTGGCAGCAGCGGACGCAGCCCGGGGATGCCCTCGCGCTCGTCCGGGAGAAACGTGTCCCCCCCGGTGACGAGCTCGCCGTCGGCGGTCAGGAACAGCGTGAGCGGCCATCCCGCGACCCCCAGCACGCGGCGCGCCGACTCCTGATAGCGCGCGTCGACGTCGGGACGGTCGTCGCGGTCCACCTTGATGGGCACGAAATGCGCGTTGATGAACGCGGCGATCGTCGGGTCCGCATAGGTCTCGCGATCCATCACGTGGCACCAGTGACACCAGCCCGCGCCGACCGACAGCAGGATGGGTCGATCGAGCTCACGCGCCAGGCGGAAGGCCGTCGCGCCCCACGGCTGCCAGGCCACCGGCGATGCCGCCGCCGATCGCAGGTACTCACTCGTCTCCCCGGCGAGTCGATTCGTGAGCGGCTCGGCCGCCACGGCAGGCGTGGCGGCGTACGCGGCGAGCGCCAGGATCACGGCGACGATCACGAGGCGCCGGCGCGCTTGCCGAAGGCTTCGACCAGATCGTAGGCGGCCTTGCTGCCCTTGGAGAACGCCTTCACGGCCTCCTCGTACAGCGTCTCGAGGGCCTGCTGCTTGAGCTCCGCATAGCGCGCCGTCGTGAGCACGTGGAAGTCGCGCGGGCGCGGCAGGTCGACCTCGAGGACGCGCTTGACGCTCGTCGGCCTCGCGGTGAGGATCAGCAGCCGGTCGCCGAGAAAGATGGCCTCCTCCAGCTCCGAGGTCACGAACAGGATCGTCGTCCGGGTCTCCTCGAACAGCCGCAGCAGGTACTCCTGCATCAGCTCGCGTGTCATCGCATCGAGACCGCGAAACGGCTCGTCCATCAGCATGATCCTCGGCTGATTGATGAGCGCCCGGGCCAGCTCGCAGCGTCGCTGCATCCCCCCCGAGAGCTGCGACGGATACTTGTCCTCGAAGCCCTTGAGCCCCACCCGCTCGAGGAGGCGCCGGGCCTCGTCGCGCGACTCCCGGGCCGACATCCCGCGGACGGCGGGCCCGAACATCACGTTCTCCAGCGACGTCATCCACGGAAAGAGCGCCGTCTCCTGGAACACGACGAGGCGGTCCGGGCCGGGCCCCGCCACGCGCCGGCCGTCGAGGGTGATGTCACCGGCGGTCGGCTGCTCGTAGCCGGCGATCAAGCTGATGAGCGTGGTCTTGCCGCAGCCCGACGGGCCGATGATGACGTTGAGCCGCCCCTCCTCGACGACGAACGAGGCGTCCTGGACGACGACCGTCCGCGCCCATTCCTCGCCGAAGGTCTTGCTCACTCCACGGCACTCGATCCGCCCCTGTCGCGTCAAAAGAGCCGCCGCCATGGCATGAGGTTGCCGCCCAGGCGCCAGATCACCGCGCTGCAGATGGCGCCGCCGATCCCCATGCTCACCATCCCGACCACGACCTGCGGGATGTCGCCGCCCGTGTAGGACTCCCAGGTGAGAAAGCCGATGCCGGAGCGGCCGGCGATCATCTCCGCCGCGACCAGGACCATCCACGTGATCCCCATGCCCACGGTGGCGCCCGTGATGATGGACGGCAGCGTGCCCGGGAAGATGATCTTCCAGAAGATGTCGTTGCGCCGGGCGCCGAGCGACAGCGCGGCCCGCTGGAGCGACCGGTCGACGTTGTAGACCCCGTTGATGGTGTTGATCACGATCGTGAAGTATGCGCCGAGGAAGATGACGAAGATGATCGACAGCTCCGCCGTCGGCATGAGGTAGATCGCCGCCGGCAGGAATGCCAGCGGAGGAATGGGCCGGAAGATCTCGAAGACGGGAAACGAGCCGGCCTTGAGCCTCCGGCTCACGCCCCACGCCAGGCCCTGCGGCACGCCGATGATCAGCGCCAGGAGGAAGCCGGAGAAGATCCGGAAGAGGCTCACCGTCCAGCCGTTCCAGTACTTGGCCCGCCAGAAGAGGCCGTTGTCCTGGAAGAACCGCGTCACGACCTCCGACAGCGGCGGGATGCGCTTGAGGATGGGGATCCCGAGCGGCTGCGCGAGCTGCCAGACGACGAGGACGGCCATGATGCCGAGCATGCCGCGGAGCGTATGCACGTTGAGCACCGCGCGGCGTACCCTGCGGGCGAGCGGCTGCCGCCGCCAGGCCGTCGGGCGCGCCTGGCGGTCGCCCCACTCGCGGCGGCGGAGCCACACCACGACGAGGATCACCGCGGGCACGAGCCAGATCGCCGCCCACAGCACCACCGACTCGCGCCGCGGACTCTCGCGCACCGCCATGACCGCCACGCCCGCGCACAGCAACGTCCACAAGATCGAAGCCCACTTCGCCCCCGTCGCCCCCATGCCGCTCTTTACCCCCTGGCCCTCGCGTGCAGGGCGATCAAAAAGGCCCAGATGCTAGGCGGCGAAGAGCGACGACTGAGGCGTGGCCCGGCCACGCCGCAGGGAGGAGCGATGAGCCAACGACGCAGATGGGCCTTTTTCATCGCCCTGCTACGCGAGCTCTCGCTCTCCGGCCTCGAACGCTTTGAGGGCTTCCTCGTGCACACCCTCGATGGTCTCCTGCTTGAGCTCGAGAAAGCGCTTGGAGGTCAGCATCCGGTAGGTCCGGGGGCGGGGCAGGTCCACGGTGATCAGCTTCTTCACTCGCCCCGGGCGTGTCGTCATGATCACGACGATGTCGCCCAGGAAGATCGCCTCCTCGAGGTCGTGGGTGATGAAGAAGATCGTCTTGTGCGAGAGGTCATAGAGCTCGAGCAGGTACTCGTGCATGACCGACTTCGTCAGCGCGTCGAGCGCCCGGAACGGCTCGTCGAGCAGCAAGATCTTCGGATCGTTGATGAGCGCGCGGACGATCTCGACCCGGCGCCGCATCCCGGACGAGATCTCCCCGGGATACTGGCGCTCGATGCCGGACAGCCCCACCTTGCCCATCAGGGTCAGCGCGTGCGCCTCCGCGGCCTTGCGCGACATCTTGCGCTGGACGACGGGACCGTAGGTGACGTTCTCGAGCACCGTCTTCCACGGAAACAGCGCGCCGTGCTGGAAGACCACGATCCGGTCGGGGCCCGGCTTGAGCTCCTTGCCGGGCGCCGCGATGACCTCCCCGTCGAGCCGGATCTCCCCCGACGTCAGAGGGTCGAAGCCGGCGATGGCGTTGAGGAGCGTGGTCTTGCCACATCCCGAGGGCCCCACCACGACGCAGAGGCCACCGGGCGGAACCTCGAACGAGCAGTCCTCGACCGCGACCACGTGGACGCCCTCGGGATCGTAGATCTTTCCTGCGCCACGGATGTCGAGGCCTCCGCGGCGAGCGGGCACGTTGCCCTCCGCCTTGGCCACGCCGCGGAGAGAGTCCTTCACAGCGTCTCCCCGGTCTTCGTCTTCCACGCCAGCAGGCGGCGCTGGAGGATTCGCAGCACGACGCCCATGAGAAGCCCGATGAAGCCGATGGTGAACATCGCGATGAAGAGGACCGGCGTCGAGACGTTCATGTAGGCGTCCATCGTCCGGTAGCCGAGGCCCCACGTCCCCGCGATGATCTCGCCGCCCACCAGGGAGAACCACGCGACGCCGAGCCCGATGAGCACCCCGGTGAAGACGAACGGCATCGCGCCGGGGACGATGACGTGGCGGAAGATCTGCCACTCGCTGGAGCCGAGGCAGCGGGCGGCGCGGAAGTACACGGGATCGATCGACTCGACGCCGAGGAGCGTGTTGAGGGTGACCGCGAAGAACGAGGCGATGGCGCACAGGAAGATGATCGGCGCCTCTGCGGTCGGGAACATGATGATGGCGAGCGGGACCCAGGCGATGGGCGGAATGGGTCGCAGCAGCTCGAAGGGTGCGAACACGAAGTCGCGGATGGACCGCTTCCAGCCCATGAGCAGGCCGAGCGGGATCCCGAGGAGCGACCACACGAACGCCTGGAGGATGCGCCACACGCTGACCCCCATGTCCGTGTACCAGGCCTTGGTCCAGATGCCGTAGCCCCACTTCGACTCGAGCGCCGGATTGTAGCTGGTGGCGCCGCGCGGCGGCAACGTCAGCTCCCGGAAGACGTAGAGCGGGCTCTCCAGCTTCTCCATCCGCGGGAAGCCGAGACGATACGCGAGATCCCAGAGCACGAAGAACGTGACGACGCCGAGGACGCCCAGCCAGAGCTGCCACCCCGTGAACGCCTTGCGCGTCTTGAGCCAGAAGATCCGGCGCCGGGTGTAGACGACGGCCGCGTGCGCGGCCCCGTCGACGGGCCGCGTCGCGACCGTCGAGGTCACGACGTTCGACATCTGCCGGAGGAACTCCGTTACTTCTTCTTCACCACCGACGGCACGCCCTCGAGCGCCTTCGCGTCGTAGTACGGCGACTTCTCGATCGGCCGCGCCGTGATGAACCCACCGTCGAGCGGGAGCTTCACCCCGAGCTCCTCCGCGGCCTGCAGCAGCGGCTGCTCCAGGATCGCGTCGGCCGGCAGTGGCCGCCCGGTGACCTTGATCTCCCACAGGAAGTCGCCGACCTCCTTGAAGAGGGCCTTGACCTCGTCGGTGTAGCGCACCGGATGGTAGTCGCGGATGTCGGTGCCGCCGACCTCCTTGGGGAGCTTGCCGTACATCGAATGCCACAGCACGAGCTTGGAATAGCCCTCCGTCTCCTTGGCCATGAACTCGATGAGCTCTTTCTCGTTCTTGGGATCGAGCAGCCACATCTGCGACTCGATCTCGGCCTTGGCCATGGCCACGTGGGCCCGGGGGTTGGCCTTGATGAAGGCGTGGCTCGCGAAGGACGACGAGAGATCGGCCATGCCGAAGCTCCCGCCCGTCGCCGCGGGCCGGCCCGTCTTGTCCTGCAGCCAGATGGCGGAGGCGTGCGGCTCCCAGATGCCGGTCGCGTCGATGCGGCCCACGCGGAACTGCGTGCGCGTCACCTCGAAGCTCTGGTGCACGTGCGACTCCGGTGTCACCCCGAATTTCAGGTAGACCTGGCGGAACCAGCGGTCGTTACAGGAGGCCTTGGCCCCCCCCACGCGCTTGCCCTGCAGCCACTTCACGTAGGCCTCCGGCGAGTCCTGGTAGGGCGCGTCGGCGCGGATGATCATGGTGTTGCAGTGGCAGCACTTGGAGAAGCCGTTGACCCACACGCCGCGGATGTCGGCCTTCTCCCGGTCCTGGGTCATGCCGAGCACCGACGGCGCGTCCCCCCCGTAGCCGTACTCGGCCTTGCCCGCGACGATCGCGTTCACGGCCAAGGCGCCCTGCAGCGCGATCTCGTAGGTGACGGTCGACCCGGGCGGCAGGTACTTCTTCCAGAGCTCCTTGTGCTTCATCACCGACGAGGACCACGACTGGGTGTAGTACGGCTGGTGATAGACGCGGATGTTGACGGGCTGCCCCTTCTCCTGCTGCGCGGGAAGCGGCTTGTACTCCTTCTCCGCCGCCGCGGGACTCGCCAGCAGCGCACCGGCGACGAGGACGGCCATGACGCTCGTGGCCCGGACGATCCACCTCATTGTGATCCCCCTTTCAGCGGGTGCTGCTTGTCGAGCTGTCGCTGCAGGCGCTCCGGCAACGGGTAGCGCCTGGCATCCGCGGGATCCTCGGGGAACACGCGGATCAGCCGTGAGTCGACCTTATACACCGCCCGGTTGCCCGCGACCATCACGAAACGCAGCCCGTCCTGCTCGCGGCCGACCGAGAGCGTCGGAAGCTCTCGACCGCCCCGGAGGCCGACCGTGACGGCCAGCGCCGGGCGATCGAGACCGTAGGCGCCGAGGTCGGCGGGCGCCGTGGCCGCCACCGTCGTGTAGCGGATGTTGGGAAGGATCTCGAGGAGGTTCTCGACCAGCGTCGGGACGGCGTCGCCCTCGACGGGAGCCCGCACCCTCCACCGGTCCGGACCGCGCTCCAGCACGAGCGTCTGCGCGGGATATCGGAACGTGATGCGCTCGACCTCCCGACCGTCGTGGGCCAGGAGCTGGCGGTCACGCAGCGCGTCCGGCTCGATGGCGAGATCGCTGAGGAGCTGGGCGTCCGTCACGTGGACGCTGCCGCTGCCCTCCACCGTGGCGTACAGCTCGCGCGGGTTCGTCTCGCTGAGCACGACCGTCAACGTCCGCGTGGCCCCGGTGTCGTCGACGAGGCGGGCACGCGCGTGTGGGCGGTCGAGCCCGTACGCGCCGGCCGGCGCGCCGGGCACGGTGGCACGCGCGCGCGCGGCGCCGATCTTCCAGAGGAGATCGCGGATGATCCCATCGTCGCCCGGGCCGGTGAACGGCCGCTCCAGCCGCCAGCGCCGCTCCTCCGCGCGCGCGACGGCGATCCGGATGCCGGCGCGCTCGATCTCGAGGCGTCGGACCCGCGCCGGATCGACACCGAGGATCGTCCTGTCACGGAGCTGCTCGAGATACGGCCGCTTCCCCAGCTCCTGGGCCAGCTCCCGGGGAGCGAGAAAGACGAGCGGCGTACCATCGAGCTTGGCATAGACTCCGGTGGCCGTGGGGTTCGCGCCGGCCAGCGAGAGCGTCAGGCGTCGACCGTCACGCAGGCCCAGGGTCAATCGCGCCGCAGGATCGTCCAGGCCGAGCTCGTGGAGGTCGGCCGGGCCGTCGAGCGCCCGCACCTTGGTGAGCCGGCCCACGAAGGCGAGCAGCCCCTCGACCGTCGGCCCATCGGCGGCCGTCTCCTCGGGAGCGGCGATGCGCCACCGGCCGGCCTCGCCCCGTACGACCACGCGCTCGCCCCGCGTCTCGACGACGACCTCGCGCACCGCCTCGGGATCGAAGTGAACGACCGCCTGCTCGGCGCGGCGCGCGGCTTCCCGCGCGTCGCGGCCACGGACTTCCAGGACCCAGTAGCCCACCCCCGCCAGTACGGCCAGGGCCAGCAGCGTGATGGTCGCGCGCCCGCGCATGCCTCGGCTCACCAGTAGTAACGGACGTGCACGACGGCGACCACCGCCGCGACGGCGAGCACGATGAAGGGCAGCAGGGGGACGAGCTTGATGAACAGGGATTTCATCACGTCAGATCTTGAAAGGCAGCGGGACGAAGTAGTTCACGATGTAGAGGAGACCGCCGAGCCCCGTGATCACGCCGGCCACGAGCTTCAGATACGACTCGGGAACGAACCGCTGGGTCTTCGCGGCCAGCCAGGCCCCGAAGACCGCCGGCGCCGCCACGAAAAAGCCGAAGGCCCACTCCGGAGGATCATAGTGCCCGGTGAGCGCGGGCACCACGACCATGTACGAGAAGAGCCCGACGACGGACTGCACCATCACGAACGGGATCGTCGCCGCGACGATCACGTACATCGGCATCTTGAAGGCCGTGACCAGGAGCGGCGTCATCAAGAAGCCGCCGCCCACGCCGAGCGTCGAGGCGATCACGCCGACGCCGGCGCCGAGCGCCAGCAGCATCGGCACGCTCAGCGTCCATTCCTGGTCGAGGAACCCGATCCGGAGCCGACGCCATGACCGCTCGAGCGTGCGGACCTCGGCACCCGCCGGGATCCCGGAAGGAAACTTGCCGGCCGCCGCCTGCTCGCGGGCGTGGGCGCGAAACCGCTCGGCGAAGAGCCGCTGCGTCGCCCGTCGGCCCAGGTACCAGGGCGTGATCGACCACACCAGGTAGGCGCCGAGCCAGAACAGTGCCAGCCCGACGAGCGCCTTGAAGGGCACCGGATCGCTGAGATAGCGCACGCGAATGAACGGCCCCACCTGCGAGCCGAGGAGCGAGCCGAGACAGGGCCAGAGCGCGAAGTCGAGGTTCCACTGCCCCACCCGGCGAAAGCCAAGGAGCGCGCCGAGGGGGTTGATGACCGTGATGACGAGGTTGGTGGGGCTCACGTGGATGTTGTCGAAGCGAAGGATCGACATCGCGTAGGGCAGCGAGAAGATGCCCGTTGCCTCGCCGACCAGCGCCATCGTGTATCCGGTCCAGAACCCGAGCCAGGCCAGGTGCCACAGCGGGACCGAGATGCCGGCGAGCGGGAAGCCGGTGCCCGCGCCGACCAGCGTGCCGTGCTGGAGATAGCTCGCCGCCACGCCGAGGCCGAAGACCGCGAGGACGATCGGGACCTGTTGCGTCAGCAGCTCGGTCCAGACCGACTCGCGCGCAGGCGCGCCGGCCAGGCCGATGGTCGCCCCCCTCAGAAGAGGCCCACCACGTTCCCATCGTCGTCGAGATCGATCTTCCAGGTGTTGGGCTCCGACGGCAGCCCCGGCATCGTGCGCATCTCGCCGAGCAGCGGATAGAGAAAACCGGCGCCCATCGACGCCCGCACCTCGCGGATCGACACCCGGAAGCCCGTCGGGCGCCCCTTGAGGTTGGGATCGTGCGAGATCGACAGGTGCGTCTTGGCCATGCAGATCGGCAGGTTCCCGTAGCCGAGCTCGGTGTACTTCTTGATCTGCTGCTCGGCGGCCGGCAGGTAGTCGACCCCGGCCGCGCCGTAGATCTTCGTGGCGATGGTCTCGATCTTCTCCTTGATGGGCCGATCGAGCTCGTAGAGGAAGCGGAACTGCTTGGGCCGCTCGGCCGCCTTCAGGACCGCGCGCGCCAGATCCTCGGCCCCCGCCCCACCCTTGGCCCACACGTCGCTGCGGTAGGCGCCCTCGGCGCCGGCGGCCAGCGAGCGCTGGCGGATCAGCTCCACCTCGGCGTCGGTGTCCGTCGGGAACGCGTTGATGGCGACGACGACGGGGACGCCGAACAGCCGCGCGTTCTCGATCTGCTTGTCGAGGTTGGCCATCCCGTCCTCGACGGCCTTGAGGTCCTCGCGCGTGAGCGCGGGGTCCAGGGGCCGGCCGGCGACGACGCGGAACCGCCCGCTGTGCATCTTCAAGGCCCGCACGGTGCAGACCATCACGACCGCGTCCGGCACGAGGCCGGAGTAGCGGCACTTGATGTTCATGAACTTCTCCATCCCCATGTCGGCGCCGAAGCCGCTCTCCGTCACCACGCAGTCGGCGAGCTTGAGCCCGATCAGGTCGGCGATGATGGAGCTGTTGCCGTGGGCGATGTTCGCGAACGGGCCTGCGTGGATCAGGACCGGCGTGTTCTCCGTCGTCTGCAAGAGCGTGGGCTTGATGGCGTCGCGCAGGAGCACGGCCATCGCCCCCGCCGTCTTGAGATCTTCCGCGGTCACCGCCTTGCCGTCCTGATCGAGTCCGATGACGATCCGCGCCAGGCGCGCGCGGAAATCCTTGATGCTCGTGGTCAGCCCGAGGATGGCCATGACCTCCGAGGCCACCGAGATGTCGAACCCCGTCTCGCGCGGATAGCCGTTCTCCTTGCCCCCGAGGCCGACGACGATCTTGCGGAGCGCGCGGTCGCTGACATCGACCACGCGGGGCCACGTGATCGTGTGGGGATCGATCCGGAGCTTGTTGCCATGGGTGATCGAGTTGTCGATCATCGCGGCGAGCAGGTTGTGCGCGAGGGAGATGGCGTGGACGTCACCGGTCAGGTGGAGGTTGAACTCCTCCATGGGCACGACCTGGGCGTAGCCCCCGCCGGCGGCGCCGCCCTTGATCCCGAACACCGGGCCCAGCGAGGGCTGGCGGATCGCGGCGATCGAGCGCGCCCCGACGCGGTTGAGCGCCATGGCCAGGCCGATGGTCGTGGTCGTCTTGCCCTCGCCGAGGGGCGTGGGCGTGATGGCCGTGACGTCGATGTACTTGCCGTTCGGCCGCCCAGCCAGGCGCTTCATCGTCGACAGCGCGATCTTCGCCTTGGTCTTGCCGTACAGCTCCAGCTCGTCGTCCTCGAGGCCGAGGGCGCGGGCGATATCGGTGATGGGCAGCAGCTTCGCGCGTTGAGCGATCTCGAGGTCGGAGAGCATCGACGAATCTCCTAGCGGCCGGCGAACGTGGCCGCCCGTACAGGTTCCACGCGCACCGCGCAGACCTTGTATTCGGGGATCTTGGAGGCCGGATCGTGAGCGGAGTTCGTGAGGAAGTTCGCGGCGGAGTCGGCAAGCTTGACGAACGGCACGAAGATCGCGCCGGCCCGCACGGCGTCCGTGATCCGCGCGTAGCCCGTGAGCTCGCCCCGGCGCGACGTCACGCGGAGCAGATCGCCGGTCTCGACGCCGATCCGCCGGGCATCGACGGGATGGATCGCGACCTCCAGCCGCGGCGCGAGCTCGAGCAGGCCCTCGACGCGGCGGGTGATGGTGCCGCCGTGCCAGTGGTAGAGCAGCCGGCCGGTGTTGAGCACGAATGGATAATCGGGGTCGGGCAGCTCCGCCGCCGCGACCGTCTGCCGCGCCGGAATGAACTTGCCCTTACCTCGTGGGAATGATTCCGCATACAGGAACCGCGTGCCCGGGTGATCCGGCGTCGGGCACGGCCACTGCAGCCCGCCGTCGCGATCCAGCCTCGCGTGGCCGATCCCGCCGAGGAACGGGATCAGCGACGCCATCTCGTCGAAGATCTCGGCCGCGCCGCGATAGTCGAACTGCCGCTCGATCGGGAGGCCGAGCCGGCCCCCGACCCGCTTGGCCAGCTCGGCGGTGATCCACCAGTCCGGCCGCGCCTGACCCGGCGGATCGAGGGCCGCGCGCACGCGCTGGACGCGCCGCTCCGAGTTCGTGAATGTGCCCTCCTTCTCGGCAAAGGCCGCCGCCGGCAAGAACACGTGCGCCAGCTCCGCGGTCTCGTGGAAGAACAGGTCCTGGACCACCAGGCAGTCGAGCTGGGCGATCGCCTTCTGGGCGTGGTGGAGGTCGGGCTCCGACAGCAGCGGGTTCTCGCCGACGACGTAGAGCGCGCGCACGTCGCCGGTGAGACAGGCTTCCACCATCTCCGTCACCATGAGGCCCGTCTCCGCGGGCGGGCGCACCGACCAGGCGCGCTCGAACTTGGCCAGCGACGCGGCGGAGTAGTCCTGGTAGCCCGGCAGGTTCGTCGGGATGCAGCCGGCGTCGCCGCAGCCCTGCACGTTGTTCTGCCCGCGCAGCGGCGAGATGCCCGAGCCGGGGAAGCCGAGCTGCCCGGTGGCCAGCGACAGGTTCAGGAGTGCGTGGGCGTTGTGGATGCCGTTGATGTGCTGGGTGATGCCCATGCCCCACACGAGACAGGACCCGGCGAAGGGAGGCCGGGCGTACCAGCGCGCGGCCTGGGCGATGACCTCCGCGGGCACACCGGTGAGCGCCGCGGCGTGGTCGAGCGTGAACGGCGCCAGCGACGCCTCCCAGTCCTCGAAGCCCTCGGTCCGCGTCCGGATGAACTCGCGATTGGCCAGGCCCTCGTCGAGGATGACCTTGGCCATCGCGTTGAAGAGCGCGACGTCCGTCCCCGGACGCTGCTGGATCCAGAGGTCGGCCTGCTCGCACAGCTCGATGCGCTTGGGGTTGATGACGATGATCTTCGCCCCGCGGCTCATGGCCCGACGGAAGCGGACCGCGATCACCGGGTGGTTGGCGGAGGCGTCGGAGCCGACGATCATCAGGCAGCCGGCCTCCTCGTAGTCGACGTACGAGTTCGAGGTGGCGCCCGAGCCCATGGAAATCAGCATCGCCTCCACCGAGGGCGAGTGGCAGAGCCGGGTGCAATGGTCGACGTTGTTCGTGCCCATCACCACGCGGCAGAGCTTCTGGATGAGGTAGCCGTCCTCGTTGGTGGCCTTGGCGCTGGCCAGCGCGCCGAAGCGGCCGTGATGGCGGGCCAGCCCGTCGGCGGCGGCGTCGAGCGCCTCGTCCCAGGAGACGTGCTCCCAGCGGCCGTCGCGCTTGACCATGGGCTCGACGATGCGGTCGCGCGCGTGGACGAATCCGGTGCCGAAGCGACCCTTCACGCACAGCATCCCCAGGCTCGAGAGGTTGGCCGGGGCGTCGTCGGCCATGACCGCGAGACGACGGTCCTCGCGCACGGCGACCGTGATGCCGCAGCCGACGCCACAGTACGGACACGTCGTGTCCACGCGGCGCGTGATCATCGCCGCTTCCTCCTTCGGCCGGAGCGCGCCCGTCGGACACGTGGCCACGCACTGACCGCAGGAGGTGCAGACGGACGCCGACATGAGCGCGTCGCCGACGACGCCGACCTTCATGGCGTGCCCGCGCCCCAGCATCGAGATCGCGCCGATCTGCTGGACGTCGTCGCAGGCCGTCGTGCAGCGGCCGCAGAGGATGCAGGCCTCGCGGTCGAGCACGAAGAACGACTTGGACGCGTCGGGCTCGAAGCGATGGAGCGCGGGCCATGCCGGCTCGCCCACGCCGTGACGCGCCGTCGCCACGCCCACCTGTCCGAAGCCGTCGCGCTGCGGGCCCTCGCTCAGCATCGAGCGGGTGAGATCGAGCACCATCGCGCGGATGCGGACGACGTCGGGATGGGTCGTGCTCACCACCATGCCGTCGCGCGCGGGGAGGTGGCACGCCGCAGGCGTCCCGCGCTGGCCCTCGACATGGACGAGGCACGTGCGGCAAGCGCCGAGCGCCGGGCGGTCCGGGTCCTTGCAGAGCTGCGGCAGCGGGATCTCGAGCGTGTTGACGGCGTCGAGGACGGTCGCCCCCGGCGAGACTTCGACCCGACGACCATCGACGATCATTCTCATCTGATTCCGAGGACCTCGCTGTTCTCCGTGTCGCGGGCGGGAGAGACGTTTCGAGATATCTTCGACGCCACTCGTCCCCGGGTCAAGGAGAAACGGGCCACCGATTACGCCGCGTCGCGCCATAAGCGCCCTTGGGAGTTATGCGGCGAGCTGGCCGGGGTCGCCGGCCACGCGTCGTTCGGGATGTCGGCCGGAGGGCAGCATCCAGGCTGCGCGCGCCGGCGCGAACGGCATCGCCAGCAGGCGGACGAATCGGAGCTCCGTGGGATCACGATAGGCGGGCAGCCCGATGGCGATGGCCTCCTGGGGTACGTTCAGTCGCACCGTCCGGTGGACGCGGTCCCACCACGAGAACAGGACCGACCAGTTCGAGTTCGTCTCCGCCTCGACGATCGAGTGGTGGATGCCGTGCATGCGAGGCGTGACGAGGACCCGATTCAGCGCCCGCTCGACGCCGATCGGCAGCCGGAGGTTGCTGTGATGGAACGCCGTCGCGGCCAGCTCCACCGTCTCCCAGACGAGCGCCACCGTCGGTCCGACGCCGATGAGGGTGATCTGCAGCGCGCGCGCTCCCACCGACAGCGACAGCTCGCCGACGTGGAAGCGGAACGCCGTGGAGACGTCGAGGGCGAGGTCCGTGTGGTGGACACGATGGAACCGCCAGAGGAAGGGGACGACGTGATTCAGCCGGTGCCAGAGATAGGTGGTGTAGTCCATCAGGACGAAGGCCAGCGCCGCGCGTGCGACATCGGGCACGGGCGTCATCGGCGCCAGACCGACCTCGTGGCGCTCGATCCAGCCGGCCACGACCAGGACGGCGGGCAGGACCGCCCCGCGCATGACGAGCGCCGCCAATCCGGCCATCGCGGCGTTCGTCTGGAGCCGATCACGTTGTGATGGCATCCGGCCCCGGAGCGGGTGGCGACGCTCGAGCAACAGGAGCGCGCCGACGAATGCGCCGAGGGCCGCCAGGATCAGCGTTCGGATCGAGCGACCTTCACGATGAAGTCGACGAACGGTGGGAAGGGATCGAAGCCGAGCACCGACGGCGCGTCCGCCACGAAGTTGGACGTCGCATTGATGTCATAGAAGTATCGGGTGCCGTCCGCCCTGCCGACCAGATACTCGATGCCTCCGATGTCGATGGACGCCGCGGCGGCGAGCCGGAGGGCGGCGTCGATGGCATCTGCCGGCGGCTCGACGCGGGTGACGGTCATGCCCGGGGTCGGCGCGGCCGGGCATGCGGACAGGTCCGTGCCCGGGATCTCGCACAGATCGGCCGGACAGAGGTTGAAGCGCGATTCCGTCTCCTTGACGATCCGGATCGCGTAGAGGAAGCGTCCGTCGAGGACTTCGATGCGGACGATGGCCTGGGCCTCCGGCTCGATGTATGCCTGGAGCAGCGCGGTGTGGTCGGGTCCGAAGTCGATCCCGCCGAGCGCGGCCTCGAGCCCGTCGCGCCCGTCGAACCGGGCGATGCCCGCGCCCGATCCGCCCACGTTCGGCTTGATCAGCAGCGGAAAGGCGATGCGGTCGAGCGCCTTCAGGATCTGGTCGGGATGGTTGACGACGATCGTGCGCGGATAGCGGATCCCCAGACGCTCGAACAGGTCGAGCTGCAGCGCCTTGGACTTCTCGAACCGGTACGCGGCGACCGGGTTGATCACCGGTACGCCCAGCGCTTCGTAATGCGCAAGGAGCGCTTCGGCGTAGAACAGAACGCCGCGATGCCCCCGTACGTGCGACGACGGACTCGTGCGGTTGACGATCACGCTGTATCGCGGTGTTCGATCCCGGGGATCGAAGGCGTGGTTCGAGTGGTCGACCTTCTCGAAGGGCAGGCCCCGGGCCTCGAGCGCCGCGATCAGGCGCCTCGACCATTCCGGATGCTCGTCCAGGATGCCGATCGGTCGTGAGAGAGTCATCGTTCAGACAAGACCCCGAGCCGCAGCTCACAGTACGCGACGAGCAGCCGCATGCCGAGCTCGGTGGCCATGCCCTGTGCGTGCGCGAGATGGCGGAGCGCCCCCTCGGGATCGTGCCGATCGAGCGCGATGTCGCCGAGCAGCGCGTGGACCCATGCCTCCTGGCCGCGCTCGCGCTGGCGCCCCGCGAATTCGAGCGCGCTCCGTGCGGTCGTTTCCGCCTCTTCGAGCTGCCCCGCCCGGCGATAGGCCTCGCCCAGTATCCGGACCCAGAACGCGCGGTCGACGAACGCGCCCGCCGCCTCCTGCAGCGCGATGGCCTCCTGGAGCAGGGGTACGGCGTCGCGCGGGCGTCCCTCGAGCACGTACCCGTGGCCGAGCGCGGTCAGCGCGCGCATCGTCTGGCCGACGAAGTTGTTCTCGCGGCACAGCGCCACCACGGGCTCCAGCAGCTTGACCGCCTCGGAGGAGCGGCCGAGCTGCAGGAGGAGCTGGCCGCGCACGATGGCGAGGGGCACCTTGCTGTAGGGATGGTTGACGGCGTTCGCCACGCGCTCTCCCTGCTGCAGGAGCTCCTCGGCCCGCTTCATCTCCCCCATCTCGATGAGGCACTGCGCCGCGAGCGCGGAGGCGCCCGAGTACGGAAGGCCCGACATGCCGAAGCGCTCGCTCTCCCGTGGCCCACGCAGCGTGTCGACGATGCTCAGGTAGTGCGACACGGCCTCGGCAAACTCCCCCAGCGCGTGGTGGCAGCCGCCGAGATAGTAGTGCCCCGTCACCTGAAGGCCGAGGTTGTCACGGCGTTGCCCGGTCTCGATGCACTGGCGCCCATACGGGATCGCGCGATCGTACTCGGCCTTGGCCCAGTAGTACTGCAGAAAGAACGAATAGACCTCGTCGAGCCGCTCGGTCTCGTCGTG